>Ga0214921_10001145_pt1 | contig 46048 bp, 40 predicted proteins | sample LL1505_MetaG_FD_177992 | JGI IMG/M metagenome (GOLD analysis project Ga0214921, IMG submission 177992) | Freshwater microbial communities from Lake Lanier, Atlanta, Georgia, United States - LL-1505 | ecosystem: Environmental > Aquatic > Freshwater > Lake | place: USA: Georgia | collected... | reverse complement strand
TGAGCGGCAATGCTCTGACTATACGCTGGCCGAGGAAACTGCAGACGGTGTCTTTAATCTCAAGGCTCTCAAAAAACCTATGGCTGGCAATACGAAACCAGGCGCCCTGGATGTTAAAAAAGAGCTCCGGGTATCGAGGTCTGGGGTTAATAAAATATTGATCTTGAACGTTGGATTAAAAGGCGAAGTGATTGACGTGGAAGCCGTGATGCCAAAAGACAAGCCGAATTTTTATGCTGTACCTGCATCGCTTGTTCGTGAGAGTCGTGGCGGCGAATCGAAAATTTTTGCGAGTTTTGACGATAAAAAATATGAGTTAAGGCTTGAGGGGACTTGCAAGCTACCTGAGTTTTCGGCCGGCGGAGTCCCTGCGAACGTGTTTCTTATGGGTAGTCTCATGCGAGAGTCCACTAAAGGTGCAGAGCAGGAATTTTTCTTGGCCTCGAAGATTATTTCACCGTGGTCAGGCGAGTGAATTAAATGAAAGTATTGGCCTCAGGTCGTGGGCATTTTGGCTGTTTCATGATTCTGCTTTTTGCAGTGTCTTGCAGAAGCGTGTCTTCGGGAGGGTCTTCTGATCTACTAACCCTCGAGACAACAACTGCCCTGGAAGAAGCTTGCCGACGGCAAAGTGCGACTGCAGAAGCTGAAGAATGGCATGAGATGGAGAACTCTCTCGGACAGTGCACCGGGTCCTTGCCGATCGTGCAGTCGTGGTCGCGGATGGTCCAAGAGCGAATTAAAGAAAACTGGCCCAAGGATTTCATCGCGAAGGGGCCTCAGGCGATGAATTGCCTCAAGCAGCTAACTGATGGTGCCTTGGTACGCTATCTGGGTGACTTGTTACAAGCTTGCGAAGAGAGTGATTCTTCAAGGAAGAGCGAGATTTTAGCAGCTCTCGCGAAGCCGCAATCTGACGCCTGCTTCGATATTTCAAATATGACGGGTGATGGGTGTTTCGTAGCGCATGGGTGTGCTGAGGGGCTTTTAAATCCGCGAACTTTTGGCATTAGTGCTGGTGAGTCTCGAAAAGAATTAATTCTTTGTTCTGACCGGATTCAAAAAATCCATGGCATAAAAGATCCCAATCAAGGCAGCCTTCTTTACAACTATTCATACGTCTCGGAATTGAGTGGCAATCAATCCTCAAATCGCATCACCTATGGCCCACCCAACTGTCATGGAACTGTTCAGGCAGCAGCCGGTGGCGTGCTTGATGATTTGAGGCTGGAGTCCACTCAGCATGCGCGCCTAGGCAATCAAGCCAAATGTGAGGTAGCAGTCAATAAGTTCTTTAATGAGTACAAGTCGAAGCCAATGAGTCAGATTCCCATGCAGCCTGGTGGTGTGATGGTGAATATGAAGTATGACTCTTGCAATGTAGCTGACTGCGGTCAGGTGAATCTATGGGTCGAGGATTGTAAAGCAGACAAACTCGACTTGGCTGTTTTTATCGATGGCATGTGTGTCGAGTGCTGGGAGAAAAAACTGGCCGCAAAAGGATTGAAACGCCGGCCGTCTCGCTACAGTGGTGAACAATTCGTGCCGGGATGTGTGTTGACCACGAATGATCACAGTGTGATGGTTCTTGGCCAGTCGAATGGTATGTGCTTTTTCTATGAGACGACCAGTCCCTATGGTCCTCCGCAGGTGCGCTCGATTCCTTGTCCTGTGCTAAATCATAAGTTCAGCCGCCAATACTGCCCAGAGCGTCCGTCCATTAATTGGCGCGTTTTTTAGGTGACTTTAGTTCACTTCAAACGCACCGTTTGTTTGACAAGGCTAACCCCCATGAATTCCCTTGAAAATTTTTAGCGATATCGTCCCGTGAATTAACCAGCGAAATCGTCCCGTTTGGTCATCGGACCAAACTGCCCGACCTTTAGGCAGCTGGGCGTTTCCATTGTCTGTTTGGGCGTTTAATGACTTCATACTCGAGCTTTATGTGGCCGTAAAATAATGACATGGCGCCGTTTTCGTAGACATGGATCGAGATATCCTTCTTCCTGAGGCTTCCCATGTTTCGGTCTGTGATTCTGTAAAGCTGGTTATCGAAGTGCACCGTATTGTCACTGTGCACTTGACGGGTGTGCTTAATACAAAAGATTTCGTCGAGGTTTTCGTGAGGTAAAAGAGCTCTGTAGCGAGAGTCTTCATCGCGAGCTTTGACGGTATTTCTCTCATGCCAGTATTTGGGCAAGTACACCTGATCAAGATATCGATTTGCATCGAGCATAGACGTCACGCCAGCTAGTCTCAGTTCAGGTATGAGACGATCTTGTGTGGTGCGCCAGGCCCGCTCAATGCGGCCTTTAGACTCTGCTGAGCTAGTGGTGATGACGCGAATACCGAGCTCCTCACAGACCCTCACAAACTGGCTAAAACCTCGCCGCTTCTCGCCTCCACCAGCCCAGCCGGCTTGGTCAGTGTAGATCATTTGGGGTACGCCCTTGGACTCAATGACAGCTCTTAAAACCTTCATGCAAGCGAGAGTAGTTTCTCCTTCAAAGAATCTAGCTACTGGAATTTCACTCGTCGCGTCATCAATCATGGCGATCAGGCACCATTCATCCCTGCCATTCCATTTGTGATGAGAGCCATCCATCTGTAGCAGCAGCCCTTCGCAGGACATTCGCTCACGATGCACTCTGGCTTTGCTGGTTCTGCGGCGTTTATGCTTACCAAGACCAGCTTCTCTGCACCATCGGTGAAAGGTTGTATAGCTGACAGTTAGGCCATGGCGTGCAGCTAGCATCTCGAGGCAATGGGACATGTTGAAATCGAAGTATTGTTCTCGAGCTAACTTGAGCATTTCATCGCGACGACTTGGATCGAGGCGATTTCTAGCGGGCTTCTGGTAGTTGCCGTGCTTAATGCCTTCAATACCTTTTTGCCTTAGCTTCCTGGTGCGTCGAGAGACTGCTCGCTCACTACAGCCGAGTAATTCAGCCGCCTGCCGGCGGCTTAACAATCCCGATCTAAAATCCTCCAAGATCCTTAGAGCCACTGCCTCGTTCTTAGACATAAAAATACCTCCCTTTGGCATTCGGGCCCCTCCAATCTGTTGATTTAGATCAGGGGAGCATAGTGTGGACGGGACGATATCGCTGGTTAATTAAGACGGGACGATATTGCTGGTTAATTTGACCCCCATGAATTCCCTTAACTGCAAAATATGAACCCAATGGGCCATTTAGATTGCCATATTCGATCAGCCTCATTTTTCAGGCCATAATTCCGATCCTTCCCATCCGATCAGGCGGGGGGATGGACGATGCGGATTCTGAACGCGGTTTTTGTCGTGGGATTCATGACCATAGCGTGTGATGGCGCCAGGAACCTGACCAAAGAGCCCGAGGCGGAGAAATCTGCTCCGGTCAAGACCGAGCAAATCACAAAACAGGGTATTGAATTAGCGCTAGCGCGGGCGGACGATTCGAAGCCTGACCCGATGGAGCCTATCAGGGACAGTGGCACTGACTTAAAGAATATGTGCGCTCTCTATCCTAATTACTGCGTGACCATTCTCTCGAGCGCTTCGTTCTGCAGCAATTGGGCAGGAAGCGGTGCTAATTCGAATACACTCAGGCACCAGTGCTGGTCGTGCGTCATGACGATTTTGATCGGCGATCCAAACATTGCGAAGGGCATTGCTGATATTCACGAAGGAGGAACAACCAATTTGCGAGATCGAGGTGAACTTGCCGACTCCTGCATCGATGAGGTCAACAACCGAGCGGGATGCCGCATAGGATCGGACTTGCTGAATCGCTGGGAATGGTGGTGGGGTACTGGCGTGACCGGAGCGTTCCGATTTTGTACCCAAGAAATAATGAATCAGCAGCCAGGAAACGAACCGCAACCCGTTCAGAGCCAGCCAATCAAAACTCAGCAACCCATTCAGACCCAGGAGCCAAGAAAAGTATTGTAGCCGCCTGAGAATAAACCTTTCATTTCTGGCCGAACATCTTGGGATCACGTCTGATCTGGGTAAGTGAGTAGAAAGGATATCCGGAAGGTCATATAAAAATCCCTCAGACCACAAAAGTGACTGAGGGATTTTTGCTTAATTATATTTACACGCAGTTGCTAAAATCAATCGTTGAAATCGCAAGTTAAATCTGTTGTCGAGATAGCTTTGCCGACTTGGTCAAGTTGACGAAGCTCGCCGCGAAGTTCTGCGTCGTAAGGCTGACTCCAAACGCCAAAAATCTCTAGCTCCCAGCCTTTAAACTCATAGAGCATGCCATCTTCCATATGTATTGCATTCATGCTGGATGTCGTTACGTCGGCGATAACGCCTTCGTGACCATCGCCGTCCGGACCTTTTATCGCTTCCGCGGACAGGTGATAGGAAAATTGATCGTCTGAGCGATCCAATGTGACTTGAGTTGAGCCTGTATAGCTTGAACCGGAAATACATGTTGCGACAATAGTGGAAACTAACGATGTCATCACTGCGGGACTCCTGGGATTTAAAAAAATGGTAGAACACCTGGCAGGACCGGTAAGTACAGCTCGTGATGGCCGCAGTCAATGGGATTATTAAGGCTCCATCACTAGGTGGAACCGCTAGGGACTGCGATTTGATGATTAATTTAACGGGTACACGGTACCGGCATTTTTAATTAGCAGTTTTTATATTTCGTAAAATCCAATAAATACGGATAGTTAACATCAGCGACGTTCGAAAACTTTAGCAAGCTCCGTCCGCTGCCGATAGCCCTTTGTTATTTTTTGCCAATAAAAACTGCCGAGGAGCGACCATGGCAATGCGTTACAATTGGGCGACACTTTGTGTTTTGGTTTTGGGTGTTGAATCGGCGTTAGTTTCATCCACGGCCTTGGCAGGTAGAATTCCACCCAAACCTCAACCACAGCCTCAACCTCAACCACAACCACAACCTCAACCTCAACCTCAACCGCAGCCAGTTCCGACTGTCAAAGGTCAGATGGAGTTTGCGATTACGCCATTTTCAAACATGGAGCATGGATGGCATGTTTTTGAGCCAGGTTACCGCGCAGTTTGTGCTGACTCCCAGGGTGTCGTGGCGTCATCTTTACTGTCGATCGATGCAGCAATCAATGGCGAGACGACCGATGGACGGGGTGCTTACCAATCCTTAATTATTCGTCCAGTCTTGCAATACTTACGCGAAGGCGCAACTTCGGGAACATGCGAGTTGACCATTTGTTTGGATAGCAACAGTGAGCAAGCAAGTTCAAAGGCGAATTGCCGCGAAGTTCGCAGTGTCACCGACGCCGATGGTGAACGTGCGCTTTCGTTCCGAGGCCAAGCTCCTTATCAGGTCAACGGAAAAAATATTACGTTGCAGTCAGGAGCGCCTGGTTTGTCGGCGTGGCACCCTGCATTTGGATTTGCAGCACCGGGGAAAGCTTTCAAAGATTATCAGTCACCGATCGTCCTAGATATGAATGGTGATGGGCAGCTGAATCTCACCAATGTGTGGGAGGATCGCGGTAACACCAAGAATCTTGTTCGCTTCGATATGGCGCTGGATGGAAAAGCTTACCCAACCGGATGGGTGAAAAAAGACGACGCTTTCTTGGCTATAGATCTCAACCACAATGGAATTATAGACAATGCCGGTGAGCTATTTGGTGAGTACACGAATGCTGAGATTCTAGGGCCAAAAACATTTAAAAACGGGTTTGAGGCACTGACACAATTTGATTCTAATCGTGACGGGGTTGTCGACGCACGCGATCAGCGCTTCAGTGAGCTCATGGTCTGGTTTGATCGCAATCAAAACGGTCAGACAGACCGCGGAGAACTTGTGACACTGGCTTCGCAAAATATAAAGGCACTGGCTCTGGCATTTAAGGATCAGAAAAGTCAGGCTGGGCAATACCCTCTCAATGCGGGCAATGAAGTCAGGTTGGTTGGTTCGTTCACGAAAACTGACGGAAAAGAATTCCAGATGTCAGACGTGTGGTTCAAGCTTCGCCGAAATGCGGATCAAGCGACCACGATGGTTCGCTGGATGATGTCATCTCCCAAAAAATAATTGACCAAACAACTGAGGTGTTCATTATGAACTTATGCAAAAAAAATCTTGTAGCTTGTGTCATGGTCGGGCTTGTAATCTCCGTGATCGGTTGTAGAAACCCATCAAAATCAGGTCGCTCGACTTCATTGCTGAGTCTTGACACTGTTCCAAAGGGCGAGATTGCTAGCGGGGGAGACCCTGCAAAACTTTGCGCTTTTATAAAAGACAACGGCTACTTTCCAACCAATAGCTATCCTCAGAATACGAAAGTTCTGTTTTCCTCTTCTTATGAGATCGTGGAAAACAGCGCTGGGCAGGGCTACGGTATTGTTGGTGCCGATGGGAAATTTGTCCAACAAGGCAATACGACGTCCCAGCTTTTGCTGTGTCCCGGAGCTTCCAGCATCAGCGGTGGATCGTGCTCATGGAAGATAAATGGGGAAGATGGTTACGCACAGCTTGCTTATGATGTTGTGTGTAACAAAAAGTCGCGGGTTGGGGGCTCTGTGCATCCTGGCTACAGCCGTCAGTCGGCAAAGCTTGTAAGCTACGTTGCCGCAACGGCAGGTAAAACTGTAAGTGGGCGCGACGCGGTTGAGGTTGTTTTAGAAGGTCGTTCGTCCAAGGCTCGCATTGTATTTGCCAAAGGCGTTGGGTTGGTTGCGACGGTGTTCCAGGAGTCTTTATCACCTGCAGGCACTGCCGAGGTGTTTATTGGTGGCAGTGGTTCTGGCGTTCTTGGAGAGTAAACTCACTTAGCCATCTACGAGGTCCAAATATGCTTAAAATAAGTTGTCATGCTTTAGTTCTGATGGCGGGCGTGTTTATCGGTGTGGTGTCGAACTCATGCGCACCGCAGGGCTTCTCTGGCTCTGGTGGTACAACAGGCGCTGAAGCAAAGCCTAAGCCAAAACCAGATGTCAAACCAGACGTTAAACCCGAACCAGGACCTCTACCCGTTGTCCCGTCTTGCACTGAGGCCATACTTGAGTCAGTGACGAGCATGACAACTTATGTAGATCAGGATGTGGGTGGCTCCCTGGACTTGGCTCTTAACTTTAGACCGTGCCCGACGCAAGCTGGTGCGGTTGCATTGCCGGTTCTTTTCGACGTCGATGCTAATTTAGAGCTACCATCGGATGCGAGTCTTCGCATGACTTATGAAATTCTTGTTTCCGGCGTCCGCACTGGTCCCGGCTATGTAGATTTTATATCTGGGATGGATCTGTTTGGAAAATCTGGGGGCGAGTACGGGCATTTTCGCTCAAACGGAAACTTAACGATTTCACCGTCAGTCTCAAGCGCAACGCTGAAATTAAAACTGCGTGGTGTCAAGGTGCTGGGGTCGTCTAGCTCAAACCAGGCGGCTTTGACTCCGTTTTATGCGCCAATTTACGTTAAGGTCGGTCAGTCCGCTCCGGTCAAGGCCAGCATAAAATTTTCGAGTGTAGTTGGCTACGCACTCAACGGAACTCGTTAGTACTGCAAGTAATTCCATCTCGTTTGCGGTCATGCTTCTTTGCAGTCTATGGCCTTTGCTCAGTGATGATTCATTGGCGAAGGTTTTATGCCTGTTTATGAGCATCACCAACCTGAGTTGCCGGTATTGTATCAATCAGTGGCGAGAGCTTGGCTAAAGATTTTCGTCATCCTGACCCAGAGCACGCGATGATTTTCGTCATCCTGACCCAGAGCCAAAAGATTTTCGTCATCCTGACGCGAAGCGGAAGGATCCTTCCGCTTCGCGTCAGGATGACTGACCGCATAGAGCGTGAGGTGTGGCCACGGGCCAGAGCAAGGCAGTGGGTACTGACGTTTCCGAACCAGTTGCGTTCCTGGCTTCTTCGGAGTCCTGAGCTTTTTAACGAAGTGATCACGGTCGTCGTAGACAGCATTTCTTTTCACTATGAGCAGCATCCAGCTCGCGTGCCGGACACTGAAAATGTGACACTATCAAGACTAAAGTCGTTGATTTAAGTTCTTGGCATCGTTAAAATTTGGACATTGATCCGTTTACTTTATTTAGAAGTTAAAACCTTATCAGTGAAGGATATGGGACTTATGTTTCAGACGTTTAAAGGAATCTCTTTTGCTGTCGCCGTTATTTTCGGTTGTTCAAAAAAGAAAATGGAAGATACAAGCGATGAAATTAACTTAAATTTACGGGTTCATTTGATGCGGGGAACGCCTTGGGTGCACCCAACTCGTGTATCTATGGAAAGCTGGGTCACTAAACAAGATGTCAGCGATACTATTTTCCCCGAAATCAATTCTATTTGGTCTCAGGCGAATATCACCTGGAATTCGGAGTCGATTGTTGAAGAAAATATCGTAGTGGGAAGCGACTATCAAACAGCGGTAGATTACATTGTAAATAGCGCTCGAGATGACGAAGGGGTATCAGATCCAAATCGCCTTCCGTATCTTTATGGTTTAATGCAGCCAGATAATCGCAGCAGTAATGCCCAGCTGGGGACAAATCTATTTCATGTTTACGTGTTTCCTTTTACTGGGAACACGTCTCAAGGTAATGCAATGGCTGGCTTGGGCTATCATACAGTGGTTGGTCAATGGTCTAACAAACATACCGACAGCGAATCGCCCGAGAAGATGTATTTAACCGAAGATCATAGCAAGTTTGTTAGAGGCTCGTTGTCCGCGACAATAGCTCACGAACTTGGTCATGTTGTCGGACTTTCTCATAACGAATGTAAAAAATGTTTGATGTCTTCGAGCGGGTATTCAATGACTGATACCCAAATTGAAACGGCTAGAGCAAAAGCGACTAACAGGGTAAAGTAATGCCTGCCGAGGTTCGGGTCAGGAGCTTTGGCTAGCCAAAGCTCGAGCTCGTGATGCACTTTTGATTGTTACTTGAACCATACATGGACGTCAGCATGTTTCTAGCCACGCCCTGAACGGAAGTCGTTAGTACTGGGCTTCGCCTGTGTGTGCTGGCTGAGAGCCTTGCAGAGCAGCCAGTGCTGCCGTGGCGCGTTCCGCTTGTTCCAGTCCAAAGTGTGTGAGTTGCACTCCGCGGCCCTTACGTTCGATGAGCTTTTGTCCAAATGCATCTTCCATCTTGCGAATTCTCTGGGTCACTGCCGGTTGGGTGAGTTTGAGCTTGCCTGCAACCTCGGTGACGCTCAGCCCACTTTGGGATAAGTGCATCAGGATCAAGAGGTCGTCAACGCTGAGAAATCTCAGTTGATCGACAGTCTCGCTCACCGGATTCAAGGGCGGGGCTTTTTCTGCTCCAACGCGCTGAACTGGTGTAGGGCTTTCGGTCGATTCTTGTTGGGTTCCAACGACTTCGTCTACGGCAATCATCCGCGACTCCTCATCCTCTGGCCTCATGGCTTTAAGAGGCGTTAAACGTTACGCACATAGGCACTCCAAATCTGGCAAGATGGAAGTTCCGTGCCAAATAATATTTCTATTGATTACAGGAGGTTATGTGAGTCAGGGTCTAAAAAATGCGCAGTTTTTCGCACAATTGTCGTTAAAATTGACAGTTTTTAAAGCAATTCATGAGCATTAGATGTTTCAAGCCGCTATGGGCCTTGATAGTGCGTCCCCGCTCACAAGAAAAACGAGACCATCACGTTGGTGCGATGATCTCGTTTTCGAGAGTTGAACTTTAAGCGAGGAACTTATAACGCTTGCACGGTCTCAGTCACTTTGGCCTGCGAGATGATATGGTCTAGAGCCATCTCAAAAACAAGATTTTCTTGAACGCGTGGTTTCACTTGTGTCACGAAATCAGCGAGTTTCTTTTCTTCCCATTTTTCGCTTCCTGGTACGTTCTCAATGATGTGATTGCGAACGCGCTCATCTGTGACTTCAAGTTTTTCATCTTGTGCCACGCGCCAAAGGAGTAATGTGTTTTGCGCTTTAGTTTTTGCGCTTTCACGGAATGACTTGCGGACCTCGTCATTCTTCACGAGTTTTTTCTTTTCTTTTTCGTCACCAACATTTAGCTCCATGATCATACTGTCGATGACTTGGTCAACCATGCTTGGTGGAACGTCGAAAGTATTTCTCTTTCGCAGTTCTTCCATGATTGAATTTTCTAGTTTTTGGCGGCGTAGTTGCTTGCCGCGTTTTTCGAGTTGCTTCGTAATTTCTGCTTGCAGCGCTGCGAGAGACTCGAATCCGACGTCTTTAGCGAAGTCATCATTGAGTTCTGGCATCGCAAGTTCTTGCAAGTTTTTAAGAGTGATTTCGAATTCTACGGGTTTACCGGCAAGGTTTGGATCATTGTAGTCCGCAGGTAAAGTGATTGTGGTCTTTTTGACTTCGCCAATAGACATGCCAAGGATAGCTGCTTCGAGATCAGCAAAAATTTCTTTAAATCCTAGTGCGACTGGAAATTCCTCGACATCCATATTCTCAATCAAATTGCCGTTTTGAAATACTTTATGACCGATGAAGGCTAAATGGCCCGATGCAGCTTTGGTCGCGGTCTCAAGGTTTTTGGTTTTGGCATGACGTCGTCTCAGGAAGTCGAGCTCTCGCGTCATGGATTCTGGTTTTACTTCGTATTTGTCAGCCTTAAGATTGAGACCCTTCCAGTCCTTAACAGCGATCTCTGGCATGACATCGACAATGGCAGAGAAGTTGAATTCTTTGTCCGTGGCCGGCAAATCCATGTTTTCCACGACAGGAGCAGCAATAGGATTGATTTTTTTCTCTTTAAGAACATCAAAAAGATGTTTGTTGATCAGGCGTTCGCCAACTTCTCCACGAACAGAGTCACCGTAGAGTTTTTTGATGATCGTTAAAGGAGCCTTGCCTGGACGAAAGCCCTGGAGTTTGGCTTTCTTTTGGACGTTACGGTATGCGTCCTCGAATGCTTTTGCGACTAAGTCGGCGGGTAGGGCCACTTTAATTCTGCGTTGGACGCTGTTGATTTCTTCGACAGAGCTGGTGAAGTTCATGTGCGGTCTCCATAAAAATAGTTCAAAGAGATCCCGACCCGGCTTCGGGGGCGGTCTTCTTGGCCTGGAAATAGGCGGAGGTATTATCAGTAAATAGCTGTCAGGGAAAGGATTTTTCCCTTGCGGTAGACCAGAAACCAAGCAACAATGTCCAATTCCGAACTGAGTGGGGGTGTTATGGCCCGATTATGGCGAACCGTGTTTACGGTGGGATTGTGTTTTGCGGCTGTGGTCGCAATGCGTATCTATCTGAATAAACAGGTGGAGTTGGCTAAAGTGACGGCAGATTCTGCGGAGCGCGAGGGCGCAATTTCTGCGCAGTAGTCACCATTTTTGACGAGTCTTAGTCAAAACCCCTTTCGGCGATTTTGCTGAAGAGGGTCAAATTCTTTGTGTAGGGCGCGAGGTCGGCCTTGATGACTCGTAACCCAAGACCTGATGCGCTAGACGTTTTGGCTGTCTTTACAGCCTCACCGAGGCCATTAAAGGCACCAATATGATTGACCCAAGTCGAAGCGTCCACGGATGCGGCCGCCGCTTCAGTGAGCAGCTCTTCCAGGGTGACATTGAATTGGTCGTAGGTTGCTTGCGCTGCCAGTTTGTTGACAATTTTAAGCATGGAAATGACTGGTTCTGGCACCAAAGAAATATCTGGATTGTGCTTAATCAGCAGAGTCAGGAACTGGGTGAACTGGGCTAGTGCACCCCGGTTAGGCATCGAGAAGGCGCTTTTCCTGTAGCTGTCGAGTTTTGCGATGAAGACGCCTTCTGCGCAAAGTAGATCTAGAAATTCTTTGACCCTGGTCGGTGACTCGCCAAAAACGCCGGTCAATTGGTCTTCAATTATTTTTCGCGAGATCAACCATTCTTTGCCATCTTTCGTGCCGTCGCGGTGCAAAATTAGCTCAAGAATATGAATAAGTCTTATAACAGAGCTAAAGCGTTTCGAGACTGTTGGACCTGCTGTTGAGCTTGCGGCAGACAATACATGTGAAGGATCGTCAGGGTTTTCAAGGCGTTTTAACCGGTCATTGGTGTTTCGAAGGCGTCCGCTCAAAGCGCTCATGAGGCCGACGAACCATTTTGGAATTTGCTTCATTAACTTGATGAAGTCATCTTGCGAGATGTGTGTAATTTCGGAGTCGACGGAAGCTTTGACAGAGGCGCTTCGCGGCATTTGTTCAAAGAGGGCCATCTCTCCAACAATTCCGCCTTCAGGAATTTTTGCGAGAATGATTTCTTTTCCGCCTTGCTCGAGATAAACGACAAGCTCACCTTTGCGAACAACGTACATGCCATCCGCAGCATCGCCGGTTTTAAAAACAACCGAGCCAGCTTTTAATGATTTATTGAGGCCTGCCAAACGACACACTCCATGATTTTGGTTCGATGGGACACAGCGGTCCTGTTGAGATATCGGCGGGCTAAGGAAATCAATGAGTTGCCGTATTTGCTGGGTGCGAACTAACAGCCGAAAATTCATTCTTTTCGCGAAAAACCAAAATTAAATTTGCCCAAAAACTAGCTTGGTCTCGTGCCTCTATCGGTGGCTTTAACTGATCTCGTTCGCGTGTCCTCAAAATGATACCACTTTGGTCATATTGACTTGATTTGTAAGAGCAGCTGCATAGCAAATAATCCGCTGAATTGGCGGACTTGCGCCTTTTGCCGGGGCTTGCTAGTCTTCGGCAGTGACCACGAAAACATAAAGCGGAGCGAGATTTGGACAGCAGCGAAGCGAATCAAGAAATAGTCCTGAATGTGCGAAATCTGGTGACGTCCTTTCGCACTGACCATGGCGTGGTTCGAGCGCTGGATGGTGTGGGATTTCAAATTCGCAAGGGGCGCACTCTTGGTGTGGTTGGTGAGTCGGGCTGCGGTAAGAGCGTCACAAGTTTGTCCATTATGCGGCTATTGCCCGCAGGTGTTGGTGAGATTGAATCCGGTGAAGTGATATTTGACGGGAGAGATCTTGTAGGGGTCTCTGAAGCAGAGATGTGTTCCCTGCGTGGAAACCGTATAGCGATGATTTTCCAGGAGCCTATGACGGCCCTTAACCCAGTGTTTACAGCCGGTGAGCAGATTATTGAAGTTTTTGAAACCCATCGTGGGATGACCCGCGCTCAGGCGCGAGCTGCTGCTCTCAAAATGATGGAGCTTGTTCGCATTCCAGATCCTGAGCGAAGAGTAGATGAGTACCCGCATCAAATGTCTGGTGGCATGAAACAACGCGTGATGATTGCTATGGCTTTAGCATGTGAGCCAGCCTTGATTATTGCTGATGAGCCTACGACAGCCTTGGATGTGACAATCCAGTCGCAAATTCTACGCCTCATGCAAGATTTACAACGGCAAACCGGAACCTCCATCATGTTTATTACCCATGACCTGGGCGTCATTGCAGAGGTGGCAGATGACGTGGTCGTTATGTATGCGGGGCAGGTCGTCGAATCTTCTGACGTGATGACGCTTTTTGATAAACCGCTGCATCCGTACACGAAGGGGCTGATGTCTTCAGTGCCTCAAAGCCACCAAGATCGCAGTAAGCCGCTTCCGACCATCAAAGGATCAGTTCCGTCCCTTCACGATTTTCCCAAAGGCTGCCGGTTTGCTGGGCGCTGCCCGTACCGTCAACAGAAATGCATCGATCAAAATCCAGCTTTAGGACCTGCCGAAGATAAACACCTTGTCGCTTGTCATTTTGCGCGTGAAATCTCCGAGGGAAAAATTAAAGCCGACAACATGGGTGAGCAGTTGCGATGACTGAAACAATCCTAGAAGTTAAAAACATTTCGATTCGATTCCCAATTTACGGTGGAGTTTTACAACGTAAGATTGGCGCAGTTCAGGCTGTGAGTGATGTGTCACTGGCCGTTAAAAAAGGCGAAACACTCGGGATTGTAGGTGAGTCGGGTTGTGGAAAAACCACTCTAGGTCGAGCGATCGTGAGGCTTTATGAGCCTGCGCAAGGGCAAATTATTTTTCGCGGTCAAGATATCACGCATCAATCCATGTCAGAATTAAGACCTCTCCGCAAAAATATGCAGATGATATTTCAGGACCCATATGCATCCTTGAATCCTCGGTTGAATGTTAGAGCTATTCTTGAGGAACCACTGATCTTAAATGATAATATGGATAAGGATGCGAGACTCGAGCGAGTCCGCGAATTGCTTGATCTCGTCGGATTACGCCAGGATGCGTTAAATCGATATCCCCACGAATTTTCAGGTGGGCAACGCCAGCGCATTGGAATTGCGAGGGCGATTGCACTAAATCCAGATTTAATCGTTGCGGATGAGGCCGTTTCTGCGCTGGATGTATCGATCCAAGCCCAGGTGATCAATCTTCTAGTTGAGCTGCAAAAGAAATTAGGAATGGCTTACCTGTTCGTTGCCCATGACTTGGGCGTCGTTCAGTACATTTGTGATCGTGTGGCTGTCATGTATTTGGGACGAGTTGTCGAAATCGGCGAAGCGTCGAAATTATATTCTGCGCCTGCACACCCTTATACAAGAGCTCTGCTTAGCGCGATTCCTGCATCTCACCCCCGGAACAGGCGAACGGTGCAGCCAGTCGCAGGTGATGTGCCTAGTCCGTCCAATCCTCCTTCCGGTTGTGCATTTCATCCTCGCTGTGCTTATGCATCCGACATTTGTAAACTCGAGGTCCCACAGCTACGAAAAATGGGTGCAGCCGAGGTGGCTTGTCACAATGCCGATAAGATTGCGAACGGGGGTGCCAAATGATTCGCATTCGGCGTTCTAGGGGGTTCGGCCTCTGGGTTTTTCTAATGTTTTTTGCTTGCGTTCATTCATGGTTTTCAGCCTGTAGCTGTTCAAGCCACGGTGGGCTAGATGGTAAGACAAAAGTATTGCGTAAAGTTTTGGTGTCAAAAGGCAAAAGCTTGGATCCTCATCGTCAATTTGACGAGCCTAGTGCTGAAATTGTTGTCTTGCTTTATGACAGTTTGTTCACCACGCATTATCTAAAACGTCCCATTGAATTTATTCCAAATCTCGCAGCAGCGATGCCAGTGTTCTCGGATTCTGGCAAGACCATGACAATTAGGTTGCGAGACGACGTTCGGTTTCAAGACGGAGATTGTTTTGCGAACGGTAAAGGTCGGCCATTTGTGGCTAATGATGTGGTTTATTCGTTCACACGATTTGCAGATCCGTTTGTGAATTCAAATAGCTACAGCCTCATTGAAGGTTTGGTTGTTGGGCTTGACGATGTGCGCAAAGCAATGACCGTAAAAGGTGATGGCCAGTACAAGTATGAAGATTTTCCAGTCGATGGACTCAAGGCAATCGACGAGCACACCATTCAAGTGAAATTAACGCGCGCGACGATGGTGCCGCTCCAGGTGATGGCAAAGTCAGTCATGTCGATTGTTCCAAGAGAGTGCATCGATAAATACGGGGAAGACTTTCAGTTCCATCCTCTGGGAACGGGTGCTTTTAAACTTAAATATACAAATAGACTTGGTGACGCCTGGTTAGTCAAAAATCAGAACTATCATTTGACCTATCCGACGGAGGGTGCGCCAGGTGACGCGGAGAAGGGATTGCTTGTCGATGCAGGTAAAAAGCTGCCATTGGTAGACGAAATCTACGCTCCAGTCATTGAAGAATCACAGCCTGCCGTCCTGAAGTTTCTGCGCGGTTACTTTGACTGGATTGGGCTCGACGCCGATGCTTTTCAAAGAATGGCCCAAAAAACTGGGGAAGGTCAGTTCTTAGTTAAAGACGAGTACAAGGACCAGATTTCCATTTACGCAGCTATGGATAGCTCGTCGTTTTGGCTGGCGTTTAACATTCAAAATCCGATTATCGGTAAAAACGTACTCTTAAGGCGCGCTATCGGGATGGCTGTAGATCGACAAGGTTACATTGATAATGTGATCAACGGGCGCGGTATTGTGTTAGATACAGTCGTGCCAATGACGATTGCTTCAAACCATAAAGATATTGGTTTTACTTGGTATGCCCGAAATGTCGAGCAGGCTAAAAAACTGATGGCTGAAGCGGGATATCCGGATGGCCGAGGTTTACCGGAATTTAAATACGTGTCGCCATCTGGTGGTGCGGTCCAGCGAGCGTTTGAGTTTCATCGCCGCACTTTAGCGCAAATCGGGGTACGGATTGTTTTGGATACGATGCCGTATTCCTCGTATTTAAAGAAGATAGACGGCGGTGATTTCGATATTACAACCAGTGGTTGGGGAGCGGATTACCCCGATCCTGAAAACTTCACATCGCTTCTCACGACTTACGCACGCTCACAAGGCCAAAACTACGGAGCGTGGTCCAATAAACGCTATGACCAATTGTCTGATTTGACCAAAGTGACGCCTCCGGGTGACGAGCGTAATAAAATGTTCAGAGAGATGGCAGAAATCATCAAAGACGATGTGCCGGTTGTGCCTTTATTCGGCGTGATCAGGGTCGGTGTTTATCCGAAAAATTGGGTTAGGAATTTCAAGCGCGACCTTGAGAGTGGACGGGACGCGTTGCACATAGACATTGATGTAAAACGCCAGAAGGAGGGTTTCTCCTTATGATTCAATACGTGATTCGTCGCTTTTTACAAATGATACCGATTTTGATTGGTGTCACATTACTTATCTTTCTTTTATTTACATTCTTTGGTGAAGATCCAGCACGCGTCGCCTTAGGATCCCATGCAACCCCAGAAAAGATAGCCGCCCTTAGGGCAAAGTGGGGCCTAGAGAAGCCACTTGTTGTGCAGTATTTACAGTTTTGGCGTGAAATTTTGACTGCGGACTTTGGCCGTTCATTTGTGAGCGGCGAGCGCTTATCCGACATGTTCAAAGAAGGCGCGCTGGTTTCTTTGTCGGTGACGCTGCCTCCGTTTGTGATGGGGACGGTGTTGAATCTTTGTGTTGCGATGCTTGTAGCCTGGTACCGCGGGTCATTTTTTGATCGCTTTATGTCCGTTATTTTTACGGCGTGCATGAGCGTGTCGTATCTCGTTTATATTCTATTGCTTCAGTATGTTCTGGCTTACAAATTTGATCTTTTTGAAATCAATGGTTTTATTCCTGGCGTGAAGGGTTTGGCGTTTTTGTTTCTACCATGGTTGATCTTGATGACGGTGCAGTTTGGGCCAGATGTTCGACTCTATCGTAGTATTTTGTTGGAGGAGACGAAGGCCGATTATGTGCGGACCGCACGTGCGAAGGGGCTTAGCGAGAAGAAGGTGATGTTTAAACACGTTCTCAAAAACGCCATGATACCCGTGATGACTTATACGGTGGTAGAAGTGCCTTTTTTGGTGATGGGGTCATTTGTATTAGAGCGATATTTTTCGATTCCCGGGATTGGCGACTTGCTCGTGTCCTCAGTTAATACAGGCGATTTTCCAGTTATCAAAGGTGTGACTGTGATGATTGCCGTGGCGTATTCGGTGTTTAATTTGATCACTGATGTTTTGTATGCTGCGGTTGATCCGCGTGTAAAGTTGTCGTGAGGTGGTTGTTTTGAACAAAAATAAAAACATGACAAGCGCTGAAATCGTCCGTGGTGACACCCTGTGGCGACGGGCGTCGCGGCGCCTGAAGGCGAGTCGGCTGACCATGGCGTGTTTCGTTATTATTGCAATTTATTTGGTGTTGGCTGTTTTGGGCTACACCAAATGGATTCCGGATTTTCAACAACAGGTTGGCGAGAAATTCATGCATCCAACGCTTGCGAAACCTGCGCTTTGGTTGGGTACGGATGTGTTCGGGCGAAGTGTCCTGTTCAAGTTATTTGCTGGGGCGCGTACCGCAATCACACTTGGTGTTTTGGTGACGTGTATAAGCCTGCCAATTGGTCTATGCCTAGGGGCGGTCGCAGGGTATTTTGGCGGTAAAATCGACGGGCTTGTGCAGTGGGTTTATTCTGTGATTGTAGCCGTGCCCTATATTCTTCTGATCATTGCTATCACATACATTCTTGGCAAGGGTATGCTCGCGATTTGTATTGCCATGGGCATTGTGGGGTGGGTCGGACTCTGCAGGATGACCAGAGCTGAGTTTATCAAATTGCGGGAGCGAGAATTTGTTTTGGCAAGTCGCTTGCTGGGCGCGAGTGATGGCCGTTTAATATTCCGCCATATTTTGCCAAACGTCATGCACATTGCCATTGTGGCTGCATCCATGGAGATTATGGGTGCCATCAAGGCCGAGGTGATTCTTACTTATTTAGGTGTCGGTGTGCAGGATGGTTCAAGCTGGGGGCAGATGATTGCCGATGCGCCTGGCGAATTGCTCAATGGTATTTGGTGGCCAACCTTTGGCGTCAGTTTGACGTTATTTTTGATTGTGTTCGCGCTTAATCGAGTGGGTGACGCTCTGCGCGATGCGTTGGATCCAAGATTGGTCTGATAAGCAATTTAGATATCTCTCTTTCGTTGAATCAATAGGTTGAATATTCCTTTGACGTTTAAAGCACATTTATTTCGATAAGAAAAAATTTCTGACCTAAAACTCACATGACGACGTGTTAGAATAAAGATGGCGGGAATGGTCCCGGCAGAAATTCACTTAGTATTGGTGAGGAGATATCTTATGGGTGATAGAAGTCCAAAGGATAAAGTAAAGCAGCAAAAAGCTAAGGAACAAGTAAAAGTTAAAGAGGCAATAGCCATTCAGCAGGCAAAAGCTGATAAGAACGGAGCGATGGCAAAGCCTGCCAAGAACTAGTTTGGTTGCGTGAGCGATAATTTTGTCGATTGCGTTTTAAAGCTCTTGAAGCGTTGGCTTCAAGAGCTTTTTATTTGGGCCAATCAAATTTGATTTACGTCATCTCGCGTTACTCTGCCCGCCACGAATCACGGTTCTTCAGACCAGTTCTCAAGGATTCGTTTATATTCCGCGAGCCACATGGCTCCACCCTCGCCATCGATGACGCGGTGATCAAAGGTGAGTGACGCCATCATCATGGGCCGAATGCCGATTTGGTCGTTCTCTAGGACGACAGGCCGCTTCACAATGGCGCCAATCCCAAGCATGGCCACCTGTGGTTGATTGATGATTGGGTTTGAGGTGATCGATCCCCAACCGCCTGGATTGGTCACGGAGAATGTGCCGCCAATAACCTCGTCGGGTTGAAGTTTCTTGGAGCGAGCTCTCGTGGCGAGGTCATTCAGGCTTCGACAGATGTCGACCAGCTTTTTTGACTCTGCATTTTTGATGACAGGGACGATGAGACCACCTCCACCTTCTGATCCAAGAGCAACAGCGCAGCCAATATTGATGCTGTCCTTCCAAAGAACCTCATCGCCGTCGACTGAAACGTTGACGACTGGAAACTTCTTAATAGCTTCCACGGCTGCCCGTATCAAAAAAGGAGTGAACGTTAAGTTAAAGCCTTCACGCTCAGCGAATGATTTTTTATTTTTTTCGCGAATGGCCACGACTTTGTGTAGGTCGATTTCAAACACGGTTGTGACGTGTGCTGAAACGCGCACACTTTCGATCATGTGCTCAGCAATCAGCCTGCGCATCTTGGTCATCTTTTCGCGGCGAACAGGAACGCCCTCAAGCATTTCAACGCCGTTTGTCGAGGTCGTCGTCACGCCGGCTAGGAGTGGTTTCGCCGCAGCTATAGGCTCGCCGTGTGCTGCAAGCGATGCAGGACTTTGCTGCCATGCGAGAAGGTCGTTTTTGGTAATGCGTCCGCCGAGCCCACTTCCTGGAACTCTTCGCAGATCGACGCCGAAATCGCGGGCCATTTTGCGAACCAAAGGCGAGGAGCGCTTGGTCGTGTCGCCATCATGGAAGAAACCAACATTTGTAGCTCCTGATCTGGCCGTTCCGGGGTTGGTCATGCTTGAAGTCTGTGCAGGTGCCTTGCTAGTGGCAGTTTTAGATGAGGCTGATGCTGCAGTTGTTGGACTGGCAACTATGGGTGCAGCGCTTATCGCCGGTACTTCGGCTCCTTTTGGTCCAATCCAACCAATGGTCGCGTTGACTTCAATGGTGGCGCCTTCGCTGGCGTTTGTTTTGAGCAAAGTACCAGTAGCTGGGGCAGGTATTTCCGTGTCAACCTTATCAGTCGAAACCTCTAAAAGAGGCTCGTCTTTGCTGACCATGTCGCCCGGTTTTTTAAGCCACTTCACCACTGTGGCTTCGGCGATGCCCTCTCCCATGGAGGGAAGCAACACCTCGGTGACATCTTTGTTCATTTGAGTGGTCATCATCGTCTCGCTTTTTTCACATATGAACGGCAGCGCCCATGGCGGCATGGGCTGCTTCCATGATGGTCTCGCTCAATGTGGGGTGTGGGTGAATCGTGTGCGCGATTTCATCTACAGTGGTCTCAAGCACTTTGCCGAGAGAGAACTCGGCGATCATCTCAGTGGCTCGGGCGTGTACGATGTGAACGCCCAGTATTTCCCGGTATTTTGGTTCAAAGAGAATTTTGATAAATCCGTCGGTGGCATCTTCAATTTTGGCTTTGGCCATAGGCGAGAAGGGGAACTTTCCGGACTTATACTCAATGCCTTTTTCTTTGAGTGTTTTTTCCGTCATGCCGATTGCGGCAATCTCTGGGTAAGTGTAGATGGCGCTTGGGTTGGCTTCGTAATTGATTTTATGAGGCTTTTTGCCTGCAATGACTTCAGCGCAGTGAAATGCCTCAGCGCTGGCGGTATGGGCGAGCATTGGCGTGGGAATGACGTCACCGATAGCGTAAATTCCGTCGACATTGGTTTTATAAGTTCCCAGATCAACTTTGATAAATCCACGGTCTGTCGGAATGCCAACCGTGTTTAGTCCAATATCGTCGGTGACAGGTTCGCGACCAATAGACACCAGAACTTTTTCGAAAGTACGAGTTTGGTCGGCAGTGGTTAGGGTGACGCCAGATTTGCCGTTGTCTTCTATAGCGGTGATTTTCGCTCCCGTTTCGATCACTACACCTTGTTTTTTCACGCAGCGAGCGAGTTCCTTGACGGTTTCTTCGTCTTCGTAAGGCAGTATTTGGGGGGCAGCTTCGATCACTGTGACCTGCGTGCCGAAGCGCGCAAATAAACTTGCGAACTCTATGCCAACAACTCCTCCGCCAATAATGGCCATGGATTTTGGAACTTCTGTAATGAAAAGTACGTCATCGGAACTCATGATTCCTTTGCCGTTCGTCTTGGCAAAGGGGAGCTGTCTAACGCGACTGCCGCTTGCGATCATGATATTTCTTGTCTCAAGCGTGGTGAGTTTCCCGTCGGCGGCCGTCACAGTCACTTTGCCTTTTCCTGTGATCCGTCCATGCCCTTCGAATGTTTCAATCTTATTTTTTTTCATCAAAAAACGCAGACCCTTGCGCTGATCGTCTACGATTTTGTCCTTCCGGCCTAAAATCTTGCTCCACGAGTACTTGGGACTGCCGGCTTCAAAGCCGAGGTCTTGTATGTGCTGCAACTTGTCCCAGGTTTTAGCGCTTTCGAGTAAGGCTTTGGTGGGAATACATCCTACGTTTAAACAAGTTCCCCCGAGGTGTTGGAATTTTTCAATTAGGGCGACTTTGAGGCCTAGCTGCGCCGCGCGAATTGCGCCAACATATCCGCCAGGGCCGGAGCCAATGACGACGAGGTCAAAAGATAGTGTAGACATGAGAATGGCCGCTCCCGTTTTTAAAGAGGCTAGTTTTAAGTCTAAGAAATGTAATGGAAAATTTAACTTCTTCCAAATGTCTTTTGATGATTTTTAACGAAATAAGCTTTTAGCATTGCTCAGTCTTTTGGCCGACGAGTATACTGGCAAATACATTGATGTATTCACTATTTCTCAGGTCGGCTTGCTGCAAGACTGATGGTAAAGAGGCGATAGAAATGCCTAAAAATGAAACACCAGGATTTGCTTGGTTTTATGACGGTTTAGATCTGTATCTTGACCAAATGGGTCTCAAACAAACCCAGCAGCGCCGACTGATTGTGCAACATTTCCTGGATCTCAATACTCATGTGGATGCGGAGGAATTGCATCGGCGTGTCAATGCCGAGGGGCATGACATCGGTCTTGCAACGATTTATCGCACTCTGAATTTGCTGACTGAGGCCGGACTTGTCGAGCAGAAGTCATTTCAGGATGGTCGATCGGTCTTTGAAGTAGCTCATCCTGATAGCCATCATGATCATTTGATTTGCACAGAATGCCGCCATGTCGTCGAATTTGAAGATCAAGACATTGAAGATCTTCAAGAAAAAATTGCAGCCAAACACGGAATGCGACTAAGAACGCACAGGTTAGATCTGTTTGGGCAGTGTTTGGATAAATCCGCGTGTTTGGCTAGGAAGAAGAAAAATTCATGATTTAAGGACTGCCTGGCTGGGCCTGCGACGGCTGCGTGCTGTTTTTATTAACGTTCCGGCGATTCATGCGCATAAAGAACTCTGTGTATTCTCGTCCGAGAGAGTAGTCATTATTTTCTCCGACTTTTGCAGCAGCTTGCAAAATATACACTGTCAGGGCCGATGCGAGGGCGAAAAATACAATTGCTTTGACGATCGTGAGATCGATGCTCCTCTTTAATTTAACTCTCGTGCGTGCTTTTGTCGCAGATTTTAGGATCACATTCGTTTGGAGGTCTCGTGACCTATCGCGGTCAATTAAGGTGCTTTGTTTGTTTTCGGACTGACTTGACGCGCCTTCCTCGTTGGGTTGGGTGTCGGTTTCTTTGAGCGCCATTGAGCCAACAACAGCGGATAAAAGTGCATTCTTGATTTTAAGCTGCGAAACATCATCAGATAGACCATCTCCCGATGCCATAGATTGATTCAGCATCTGCGATGTCATTCCAAACTGGCTTTGATAATAGTCATTTTGCATCGCTACAAGAGCTCTGCCGAGCTTGTTTTTTTCGTTCCAGTCGACGTCGGCTAAATAGAAATGTCCTTGTATTGAAAACGGCGAATCGGAATCCGTGGAGATGACTTCGGTGATTTTGATGCATGGATCACGTCCGAAAGCTTTGCGTAGAATTGGTGCTTCCAACTTTGCGAGAGTAAATGCTCCAATCGAGTGTGGTAGTGATATTTTACCAACTGATGGATTCAGGGATGTTAATCTTGCAGGAACATGCACTTCTATTTTGCTCCACGGGTGTTCTGAGGCGACATGGCAGACCTGCGGATCCGTGTCTCCTGTGAGCGGTCGTGGAATGATGCCGTAGCGCGCCGCTGCATTTTCAAGGTGCTCATGATGGACTGCGGTCTCAAAGAAAATACTGCGACCGGTAAATACCGATTTTACTTGTTCCTCATTAAGCCCCTGAGACGCGCTCTCATTTTGGTCAAGACTGTCGTATTTGTTCTTGGAATTGGATTCCGTTCTGCTTTTTCCGTAAATAATAATCGGCGCGTCAGCGCGAATGCGCGAGGCTAGATCTTTTGCCTCCAAATCTCCAAGAGACTCCAAGACGCGGTCGTCCATGAAAACTGCATCAGGAGAATAGTAGCCAACCTCCGCGGCCAGGGTGCTTCGCTGAAGGCCCGCTTTTACTTCAAAATCTTTTGGGTTTAGACCGCGGATCAATGCCGACCTAATATTTGACCGGCTAATCGCAATGAAAGCTCTGGCTTTAATATTGTTATGCTCTTCGTTTAATTTTCTTACAGCCTCTGCCGCCGTTTCCGCGTGCGAACCGGGTACTCGCCATCTGCAAATTAGCGCTTGACTATAGCGGTACATGAGTTGCTCTTTATGCACGCTTTCAACCGTTAAGCTAATGTGAGGCAGTCCAAGTGCGCTAGCAAAACTGCCTGATATGTGAATTGAGCTCCCGGCTTTATAGTTCCCTCGACATTCAATGCGCATGTGGGTTTCTTTCACCCACACGATCCGCGCGGGAGAAAGGACGATCGCAACCTGATTCATCCCGATTTCGCAGAGAGGTGTTTGGAATTTGATGGGCTTGGCGGATGTGGCATACTGCATCCGATGGAGCCAAATTGCCGGAGGAAGAGTCAGTGGGATGGCATCGCGAAAGTTCTCGGCAATCGCAATTTTTACAAGATCATTCGAATTATCTGTTAACGACGCGATAAAGCGGACGCCGTTTAGCTCTGGTTCGGTAGCAAGCGATTGGACTAAATGTGTGGCGCCATAGGGGGCATCTTTCGGCGGGTCAATAATAATGCAGATGGGTCGCGACTCATTAGCGGTGCGAATTAAATCTTTAACATTTGAGAAAAATTGAACGTCGAATCCATTTTGTCTCAGCAGTAAAGCTCTTTCTTGGTGCACGCCACTGACGCCGCTTGTGATCCAAAAAGTTTTTTTGCCCTTAGCTTTCATCAACCTACTCCCAAGCGCGTATCCCCAAAACCCGTGATTAGACTAAGTTTTCGGCAGGGTCTGTGTATTTCTAAAGCTCCTGACGTTTAGAGAACATGGCAAAAAAGTCTGATTTTAGTCTTTATTCTATAGGCTTGAGATCCTAAAATCTGCGCTGGTACGATGGGTTTGAGGTCCTGTATGGTAGAATCTAAGGACCATAAAATGCAGGGGAAATCTAACATGTTGATCCGAAGTCTCGCGCGTGTCTCGTTTAAAAGTTTGGCACTAGTCGCTCTGATGGGGGCGTTGCCGTCAACGGCATTTGCACTTGATTGCAAGCAGGTTCGACTTCTCACTCAATATTATTTCAAGATGCATTTTACCTACACCGAGTTCAATGACGAGCTTAGTAAGCGGTCGTTGGATCTTTTTCTGAGAGCGTGGGATCCAGGAAAGCTTTACTTCTTGCAAAGCGACATAGACCGTTTCGAAAAGGACTATTCAACACAGATAGACGATGCGGTTTCCCGGGCGGATTGTAGATTTATCGATGATATCGTTGGCACCTACGGAAAGCGCTTTGAAGATCGCCAGGCTGGCATTAATCAGGCCATAGCTGCAAATCATGATTTTGCGGTCGAAGAGTACATGGAGGTTGATCGAAAAAAACTTCCGTGGGCTAAGACAACTGAAGAACTTTCTGATCGTTGGCGAAAACGCGTCAAATTTCAGATTATGCAGCTCCGCGAAACAATCACTGACGCTGCTAAAGTGCGTGAAAAGATGACAAAACGCATGGAGCTGATTCGCAAGCGCCATAAAGAGACGAATAGTGATCAAGTCATGGGGATCTTTCTGAATGCGTTTGCAAGTTCACTTGATCCCCATAGCGACTATATGGGGCCGGATGAGTTAGAGGACTTCCGCATCAATACGCGTCTTTCTCTTGAAGGCATTGGCGCAGTCCTTAGAAGTGAGGATGGATTTACGACCATCCAGAGTCTTGTACCCGGCGGTGCTGCGGCAAAAAGTGGCCAAATTAAGGTCGATGACAAGATTATTGCCGTGTCTCAAACGAAAGAGGCTCCAGTCGATGTGATCGATATGGACCTTCGTGACGTGGTCAAATTAATTAGGGGAAAGCAGGGGACGGAAGTTAAATTAACGATCGTACGCGAAGAGAAGGGGGCCAACGTCCAGCTTCAAGTTGTTCTCAAGCGCCAGAAAGTGCAGCTGACCGATCGAGCGGCAAAGTCATCACTGAAAGTGATTCAGGTGGGTGAAGGTGCTGGCAGTAAAACAATGAAAATAGGCGTCGTCACGTTGCCGTCTTTTTATATGGATTTTGAAGGTCGTCAGAACAAGCAAAAGGACTATAAGAGTTCTTCTGTCGATATGCTCAGAGAGATTGAGTCATTAAAGAAACAGGGCGCAGAGGCCTTGGTGGTTGACTTGCGCAACAATGGTGGCGGTTCCTTGGATGAGGCAATAAATGTCTCTGGGCTTTTCATAAAGTCAGGACCGGTCGTTCAAATTCGTGGCAGCGACGGCAGTAGTTTTGTGCAAGAGGACAAGGATCCAAATGTCGCATGGGATGGGCCACTTGTTGTTATGATCAATAGGCAATCTGCGTCAGCTAGTGAGATTTTTGCTGGCGCGATTCAAGATTATGGCCGTGGTCTGATCGTGGGCGATACGCATACTTTTGGAAAAGGGACAGTCCAGAATTTAAATGACGTTAGTGACAAATTGGGTGCCGTGAAAGTCACAATTTCGAAGTTTTATCGTCCTTCGGGATCAAGTACCCAATTGCGCGGCGTTGAGTCTGACGTGGTATTCCCTGATTTGATGGATGAGATTGAGGTCGGTGAGAAATTCTACGATTATGCTTTGCCTTGGGAGAAGATCAAGGACTCCGATTTTAAAGCTCTTAACTTGGTCAGTCCTTTCGTAAAAAGACTTAAAGAGTCGAGTGCTGCAAGGGTTTCAACCGATGCGGGATTCAAGCTTGTTGCCGAGGATATTAAGACCTACAAAGATGGCGATCTCGATCGCTCTCGTATTTCTCTGAAGGAAAAATCTGCTAAAGAAAAAGCAGCAGAAAAAGAAAAAATGGAGAAGCGTGCTGGTCGCAAAAAGTCTAAGTCTAGCGATGAAGGTCTCGATGACGACATGTCATTGTCGTTGGTCGATGACTTTCAGCTTCAAGAGACGCTCAAAGTGACCTCTGATTACGTGGCTCTGCGCGCAGGGCAAAGCTTGAGCAAATTGTCGATACCTGAAGTTTTAAAAGCTGCAAAAAACAAACAAGCCGAAGAGAAGAAAATAAGTAAGCCAAAGACTTAATTCGACCGACTTGGGGCCTCTTTACTATGGCTTTTGAGTTGCTAGTGAAGTTTGTCTCGCCCGACCCACCGGAGCGCCAACGTATCAAATCGCGCGCGCTTGGGTGGTTGGAGTCTATCGGCAGATTTGACGTTGTTGAGGGCGTTGTTGACGGCGTGGAATCAGGGCTAAGTGATCTGGAGACTTCAACGGGCCTCATCACCGACGAGCGATTCGCGTCCGCTCCGCTCGCTTTATTCTGCGAATCAAAAAGTCAATGCGACGATCTAGCGCGCGCCTTAATTCTTGAGTTCGGCGCAGACGTGCGCTGCGTGATCACCGAAATTACAGACGAATCTTGGATGCAGTGCTGGAGCGATAGTTTTTCGGCCTTTAGTACAAAATATTTTTTTATTGCGCCACTTGGCGACCCAGCGGCGACGCCACAAGGTTTGATCCGGTTAGAGATCGATGACTCCTACGGCGCATTCGGAACTGGTCAACATGCAACAACGCGTGCAATCATTCGTACTATGGAAGAGTATTTTACAGCTTGGAAGCCACACTCACTTCTCGATGTGGGTACTGGCACTGGGATCTATTTGATGATGGCTTATCATATGGGTGTAAAAGATCTGGCAGGAACAGAAATCTCTGATGAACTTGTCAAACTGGCGCGCGAAAATTGCGAAGCCTGTGATGTTAACTGTGATATCAGACTTTCTGATGTGCCAGCTTTTAATGCTAAATACGACGTCGTGATTGCGAATATTTTGGCACCAGTGTTGCATAGCTTAATGCCAGTTATGGCAAATCATTTAGCGATGGGGGGCCGTTTAATAGTTTCAGGATTTGTGGAAAAGGAAGAGCCACCGATTTTGCAGGCGGCGAAAGCTTGCGGACTAGCCCTAGAAAATTCATTGAGTGAAGTCGGTTGGAAATCCGTAGTTCTGCGGAAGGTGCCTTGAGGTTTTCAGCCTCTATTGAATTTTCTTGAGTCGCTTGCAGTCTGATACTAAATATTTCTTGCCTGATCTGCTCACGCGAATTGTAAACGGCGTCGATGAGTCTGGTAATATTTCAAATAAGCATACGTACGGCTTGATTCTGAATGAATCCAAGCCCGTGGCTCTTAGCTCTAATATATGTAATCCCGGGGTTAGGTCGTCTGCTTTTAAAGGCAAGGGGCCGGCCTCTAACCCTTGATCTAGTGTCGCAGTGACGTCCTCTAAGTCATTTGTTGACGAGAGTATTTCAAGTTCGTGATTGGCACCATCCAGCGCTTCGAGTTCCGTCTTTAGTTCTAGCTTCTCGTTTCCTGGTTCCAGCAATACTTTGAAGGTGTGGGTTGCATAGCCCGGGCGTTCCAGTGTTACTTTGTGTTGCCCGATGGGGAGGTAAAGCGTTGCGGGTGACTGAATCCAGCCATTGGAGCCATCAGTGCCCTCCCATCGCTTGCCATTAATAGTCAATTTGGCTCTCGTGGGCTGTATTTCCAGACTCACTGGTATCCCTGCCTTTGCAAGTAATCGAATGCTTCCGTTATAGCTCAAGGCGCAAAGGCCCCAGATGCCGACATTGAGTGCAAATAAGGTTAGATTTCGTATGTGTGGTGACATTAGTGGTCCCCCTTGCCGGGCCCTGAAACCTCGCAGCCCGCTGCTTGGGGGGTAATGGTCACGATGAGTGGTCTGCGCTCGCTGGAATTTAGCGGCGTGAAGTTACAACGCAAAATGGCACGTTTTTCGGCATTAATCACAACGAGGTAGGAAGCTTGAGCATGAGCAATATCTTGAACTTGTGCGACATTTGCACTTGGTGACATCTGTGTTTTGAAAAATCCGTCGTTTACGGATACTAACACGGGCTCTGTGCCGTTGTATTGGATTCGAACAGGAGCAAAGACTTCCGTTGTCTTTAATCGTATGGATGGTGGCTGTTTGGGAATACCATCATTTGTATTAATTAGTCTTTTTTCTGTCGTATATCCAGGGCGAGATATTTCAACACTATTCAGGCCTGGATCTAGTTTGATTTTAGCAGGTGACGCAACGTAGCGCCCGCCTGCGTGGTCGCGTTCATTGATCTTAATACGCACAGGTGAAGGTGTACTGCGAATTGTGAGCATCAGCGATTGTTTTGCGGCATTGCGATAATTTTTAAAGAATGCTCCGGCAAAAATCACAAGTGTCAACATGGCAATCAGTATTAAAAAATGGTTAGAGTTCGGTGCCGACTGTATGTTTGAATTTCGATTACGCGAGGAGTGTGGCGTATTGCGTAGACGATCAGGCTGGTTACTTTGTTGGCGTTGGCGTGAGCTATAGGGGCTGCCTGTAATGGTTGCGGTCTTGGGTGTGGCTATGTTTGTGCCTAGGTTTGTGCGGGCACGTCCAACCGTCAGAGTGGCATGTGTTTCTGGCGCATCATCCATAGATATTTCACGAGATTGTTTTGAAGTGCTAGAGTTTGCCGCAGCAGTGGGTAGCTGTGTGGACGTTAAGATCTTGCGCATTTCCTCCTGCGACGCTTCACGTTTCTCGTTAAGTGCGTCTTTAATATAGGAACTCAGGTCAGTTCCTGAAGTTGAGGAGTGGTGTTTCGCTAAATAAGCGCGGAGGGTTTTCTCAAGAGATTCCATGGATTCAAAGCGTTTTCTTGGGTCTTTTGTGATCCCGCGCATGACGATCGCTTCAAGTTCCTCATTTATATTTGGGTTGAAGTCCTTCAGGCGGCCGGGGATTTTGCAGTGCCTGACCATTTCGATCACGTCAATTTCATTATCAGCCGTAAAAAGACGGCGCATGGCGAGCATTTCCCAAAGTACAACGGACAGTGCGAAGACGTCGGTACGAGCATCGCATTTTTTTCCGCTGATTTGCTCAGGGCTCATGTACGAATATTTTCCTTTGACGATACCGGCCTTTGTCTCGGTTTGCTTAAAGTCGCGGTCGGCTGCAGCAATTCCAAAATCTGTGATTTTCACCTCTCCCTCCCAGGAGATCAGCAGGTTTTGAGGTGAAATGTCTCGGTGCACGATATTCAATGGTTTTCCAGTGATATCATCTCGTCGGGTGTGGGCGTAGTGTAGTCCACGTGCGGCTTCTGCAATGATGTAGGCGCAAAGGGCATTTGGTAAAAAATGTCGTTTGCCCGCGCTTGGGCGCTTGTTTTCAATGGCAGAAAGCACCGAACGTAAATCCGCACCGTCTACAAACTCCATAATGATCGATGCAGAACCATCGATGATGTCGAATCCTTCAACTTTTACGATGTTGGCATGTTGAAGCCTTTGGCCTATATGTGCCTCATCTTTGAACATCTCGGTGAACTCAGCATTTTGGGCGTGATGGGGGAGAATTCTTTTGATCGCAACCAATCGTCGAAACCCATCTTGGCCGACATGAAGTCCGCGATAGACTTCCGCCATGCCGCCACGAGCTACGACTTGACCAAGAATGTATGGTTTGATCGACATGCGTTCAGAGTTTCTCCAAATATTTGGGTATTTCTCGGAGCTTGGATCCCGATATACCCCATAGAGGTATCGGATTAATAAGGGGTGCCTGAAGGAATCTGCCAGCGCCGGCGGCTAGGCTAGGGTTGCGAGAATTGACGCAATGGCGCGAAATAAAACAAGAAATTGAGCATTTTTCGCCTTGTAACACTGCTCTTTTCGTGTTGATATAGGGGTTCTTAAGGTCTAAGTTTTACCGCGATAGGATGGGTCTTGTGATGGCACCGGCGCGATTTGTAACATTGGAAGGCGGCGAGGGCGTTGGCAAATCTACCCTAATGGGTGGTCTGACGACGTGGTTACAGAGCCGCGGTTTTAATGTTGTACAAACACGTGAACCGGGAGGAACGCCGATCGCTGATGCGGTAAGGCAAGTCTTCAAAGCTCCACCTTCGGGTGAAGAGATCACACCTCAGGCGGAAGCCTTGCTCGTCTCTGCGGCAAGGATGCAGCATGTGTCAAATGTCATTAAGCCAGCTATTGAATCCGGTCGTTGGGTTCTTTGCGACCGATTTGCGGACTCGACAAGAGTCTATCAAGGGCTTTTTGGCGGGGTCCCTCTGAATGAATTGGAGTGGTTGATTAAATTTTCGACGGCCGGCATTGAGCCAGATTTAACCTTCCTGTTAGATTGTGATGTGGACCTTCTTGCCAGTCGTATTGGCAATCGTGGAAAAGCGGCTACCGTTGATGATACTGCGCGTTACGATCACGCTGGCAAGGCTGTTCATGATAAATTACGTCAGGGGTTTCGCAAGGTTGCTGGATTTTACCCAGCGCGTTTTTTTATTTTAGACGCATCTCAGCCTGCAGACAAAGTGCTTTCGCAGGCTCGCGCTGAACTGGAGCGTCGCTGGAAAATATGACTAAAACCGAGCAAAATAAAAAACGAGATGCCGAGTTTGATTGGCGTGGGTTGATTGGCCTGGACCAGGTCAAGTCCGATTTGGCTCACCTTGTTGATGGTGGACGGATGCATCCGGTGTTGATGCTGGAAGGACGTGCTGGCCTCGGGAAGCGACATCTAGCTATTTGGATGGTTGCGAAGTTGCTATGCAGAGCTAACTTACAGAACACTGCTAAGATGTCGAGTCAACAGACTGGCCCGTGCGGCCATTGCGGATCCTGTCGTGAGGTTCTAGCAAACATTCACCCCGATGTGATGGTTCTTGATAAGAGCGGTTCTTCCATAAAAACGGCGGACGTGGAACTGCTTCAGTCTCACTTTGACGTACTAAGTCCTGATGGACTGCGAATCGGTGTCATTATGAACGCGGACAGTATGACAACTGAGGCTTGTAATCGACTTTTGAAAACTCTTGAGGAACCACCAGCACAAGCAAGAGTCATTTTAACGTCGAGCAGACCGTTATCCCTACCAGAGACTATCCGCGGTCGATGTCTGCGCTGGAGATTGAGCCTTCCTGATAGAGATGATGTCTTAAAATGGGCAAAAGGCATGTTAGGCCGAGAAGGCAAGGGATCATGGGCGGAACAGGACATGGTCGAGTTGGTCAAGCGTTGTGGATACAGTCCCGGATCTATAGCGAAGCGATTGGATGATCAGCCAGAAAATGGTTTGGATTTTAGTGAGGATGTCAGAACTTTGATTTTGGGAGATCGGCCTAATGAGGTGCTAAAAGCCGCAGCAGATCTAGCTCGCGTCCAAAAAGCAAAGGCCGCAGATGTCATTAATGAAGTTGAGGTTGAGCTCTCTGCCATTTATCGAAAGCGATTATTGAGCGGAGATCCAGCGGTCGCGATGGGGCAAGAAGCGTGGGAAACTCGCGCGGCCCGTCGTCAATTATTGAATGAACTTCGCAGGCAAGCTGTGATTGGGAAAGTAACTTTGAATACGCAGTTAGTGGCTGAGTCCTTAGGACTTAGTCGATGGAAAGAGGGTGCTTTGTGACGATAACGAATGTAGTAGGGGTCCAATTTCGCAGGGCCGGAAAAATTTATGATTTTTTGCCAGGAGAGATATCCCTCAGAGTAGGTGATCAAATCGTTGTGGACACTGAACGTGGCCCAACTGTGGCAAGGGTTGTGAGAATCGCAGCCCAAAATGGTCAGGCCTCAGAGACTGGCCAGCTCAAAACGATTATGAGAATGGCAAGTGATCGTGATTTGTCCGACACCGGCCATTTCACAGATGCGCAGATGATGGACATTGCTAGGTCAAGGGTCGATGCTTTCAAACTTGACATGCGAATTATGAAGGCCGAAAGCCAAATGGGTGGCAGCAAAATAACCATTTACTTTTCATCACCTGGTCGCGTTGACTTTAGGGATCTCGTCAAAGACATGGCAGGCGCACTGCGTTCAAGAGTTGAACTTAAGCAGGTGGGTGCGCGTGATGAGGCAAAACTTGTGGGCGGGCTCGGTATTTGTGGTCGAGAGTATTGCTGCTCGAGCTTTTTGCGTGATTTTGTGCCCGTATCTATCAAAATGGCAAAGAATCAAAACTTAGCGCTAAACCCCAGCAAAGTTTCTGGAGGTTGTGGTCGTTTGCTGTGTTGTTTGACTTATGAGAACGACGCATACGTTGACCTGCGCAAACGACTTCCTGCATTGAAATCGCGAGTGCGTCATATACATGATGGTGACTCCGGAAATGTGATCAAAACAGACATTTTAAATCAGCAGGTTGTTTTTGAAACCGCAGATGGGCGACAAATTTCCGCCAAGGCGAAAGATGTGGAGCTTGTTGATAAAACGCAAACTCAACCCAAAGATGGCATGGACAGTGAGGCGGATGTGTGGGCAGAGGACATTGACCTGAGCTTACTCATGCCAGACGGCGAATCAAAAGCGAAACCTGAAGGGCAGGCAAAGGGCCAGCATCATTCAGCGGATCGGGATCGAGGTAAAGATCGCGGACGACAGGGCAGCCCTGGCCACCGAGGCGGGCAAGACCGTCGTCAACAGGATCAAAGTGGGCGGAACATGCAGTCTAATCAGCGTAGTGGCGATTCGCAAGGTAAAGATAGGAATAGAGATCATCAACAGAAAAACCGAAATGGTGAGGGCCAGCCTAAGGATAGACCAAAACGCTAGCCGTAATTGTCGCCATCGCCACTGATTCTTCCGAGCGGTGTGACTTCCTCGATTTCTAGTTGGTGGGCAGCAACTTCGCTGCCGGTCAGGACTTTTATAACCTCTTTGATCGGTTCTCTTCGAATGATGAAGTCGAAATGATTGAGTTCGTTCATGGCGACTGTCGTGATGTTTTCTTTGCCAGCGCGAGGCGTGAATACACCTTGACGGCCGCGCGAGACAGAGTCTTGCTCGCTATAAATAATGTGAATTTTTAGGTTTGGCGGCACGTCGCTGTCATTCAGGTACTTGAGAAAGTTGCTGCCAGGGCGCATCTGCCACACGTCTCGCCAGAAAAAAGCAAGCGGTGTGACTAGAGCGAGATAGGTGTAATAACTTCCGCCACAAGGAGGTGCCATGGCGATAAATTTATCACAATATTTACTGCCACCAAGTTTTAGAAGCCACCAGAGACTTACCAACGTGCCTTTTGAATGGGCTACAATGTGAACTTTCTTGAAGCCATGCCGATCCATTTGTCGCTTCAGTTTATAGTCCACGAAGTTTGCCGCTTCCATGATTCCCTGGGTGAAGAATGTTCCAAATAGCCCCCCCAGATTAAAACTCAAGACGTCAAAACCTGCCGCGACAAGCTGCCGTTCGATCACGTTGAGAGATCGTTGGGATGAGAAAAATCCGTAAACCAACAGCACAGGAACTTTATTTGGATCAATGGTTTTATTGCGTCGTACGATTTGATTATTCATGCTCGCTTCGAGCATGATTTCCTTGTATGCGGCAGTCAGGGTGGAGAGCATGCTGCGGCCTTGCTTGCGACTATGCCATTCAAAAAGCAACAGAGGCGCTAGAATCAGCCCTGCAGTTAAACCGATGGCATTGACGGTCCAGCCCAGTAAAGTGACTTTGGGTGATGACATGTAAACGAGAAAAATACATTCGGGTAATATCCCTATGAATGTGAAAAATAGAACGCGAGATGGTTTTAAATTAAACGATCCAGCAAAAAAACTGACGATATCGAATGGAAAAATCGGTATCAGTCGAGCTGCAAAGATAAGTTTATAATCCTGAGTGCGAATAAACCTAAGTGTCGAAGGTAGATTTCGACTCATCCAGGGGATGACCATGTTTCTGCCAAGAATATAGGAAAGTCCATAGACGGGAATTGTGGATAGCGTGCTAGCGATAGCTGCTAAAAAAATAGCGTATTCTTCACTGAATGTGCGCGCGGCAAGGTACGTTCCAAACACGTGCGGTGTGAGTAAAAATGGTCGTACAAAAGACAATAGTAGGTAGTGTGCGGGGGCTATTTTAGTCGATCCAAGGCACTGTTCGACTCCATTCGCACACCAGTTGTGCCAAAAAGACCAGGAAATAAAACCTGCCAGTGCCAGTATGGAAAACTCAATGATCAGTGCTCCGCGCGTGATATTGACATCTAGGAACGGGATGTTTCTTTTCAAAAAGCTTTTGCGAGTTTCGTCACTAAATTCAGACGATTCGGCCTTGGAGCTATGGGGAGTTTCGCCGGTTAGCGGAACATAGCTTTTCGATTCCTGGCTATTGTCGTTCTGATCGGTCACTGCTTATTCCTTAAAAATAAGTCCCGTGGCGGTTACAGTTGCCCCGTCACACTCTGGCCGAAACCACAGATTTCGTTTAATATATCGGAAGCTTGCCCATTAAACTGAGTCGGAGAGTAAAGTTGCAGCGCGTAGTTTTCAACCTTCTGTATTCACTGATGTTTTTGACAGCATCCCAAGGTGCGGCGTCCGTGCTTTCGGACTACCAGCAGAAAATTCGCGTGGCTGGTGACGATATGCTTCAAAATCTCGAGGTCTCCTACGTCTACGGTGGCAGTAAAATAGGAGATGCGGGAACCTGTGATTCTTGCAATCGGTGTCTCGAGGAAAAAAGCCCATCACCTAAGATGCGTTTCAAGGAGTGCCCGACCTGCGGGGGTTGTAGTCTTGATTGTTCGCACTTTACCCAACTGGTTTTTGCTCGAGCGGGACTGTCGTTTCCCTACATCACATCAGCGCAGATGTTGGATTTGAGCGCAGATGCCCTCCAAAAAAAATACAACTTAAAACCAGTTGCGACGACGCCTACGTCTGTGATTCCCGGAGATATGCTGGTCTACCGAGGTCATGTGGTCATTGTGGAGACCGTACGTGAGCCTGGTATTGCGGATATTATCCATGCCACGGGAGGCAAAGATATTCGATTACCAGGTCAGGGGATTCAGCGGGAGCGTTTTGCCAAAATAGGGACATTTCGAGGAGATCTATTGCGAGTGATCCGGCACATTAAGCTCGATGAGCTTTACCACAGCGATGGAGTGAGCACTTCGCAGGGTTCTTCAACCGCGCGTTTTAAGCTTCGCCCCGTCGAAAAGAGAAAAACCCAATAGCTAAAGTCCCGATAGGATCCATAAACATGTGGTTTGAAGGCTAGACCGTCAAGCAGCTTGAATCACTGGATTTTATCATTTTTTTAAAGCTAAGTCCTTTAAAAGCCGACGATGTTCATAATGGGGGTCGGCATGAGACTACAATTTTACAGTTTGATTTTTACTTTGGTGGCTTTAAACAGCTGCGCTGATCAATCGGAATTTAAAGGTTCTGATGGTGTGCGTAAAGCCACGAAGATTCCCGACGCGGGGATTCAAACAGAGTCCCCTGTGCAACTGACTGCAAGTTGTGAGATTGAAGCCTCACGTGTCAGTGCAGGAGCTGGAAAGTGTAACGTTTCTGTGACAACGACCGGCGATCTTGGTTCTGCAAAACCACAACTATCTCCGTCCGCACAAGAGTCAGCTTGGGTTGTAAATGAAAATGTTTTCTCGTCAACCGTTCCTTGTCCAGTAGGTGGCGGTAAAATTACAGCCACGATAAGTGCAGCGGGTGAAGGTCAGCCGGCTTTTAAAGAGCTAACCTGTGACGTCGATGTTCCAGCCGTGGCTAATCCGCAATGTGAGATACAGGTAGATAAAAATACAGTGACGTTGGGTGCGGCGATTTCAGCCAAAGTTCATTCAGCGGACGGCCCTGTAGATGAAACGAAACTAAATGATGTAAAAATTAATTTGGACCAAAATGTTCATTTTACTCCGCCATCGAGTGGAAGTTTTGTTCTGAACGCAACCGTGCGCCGGGGAACGACGTATGGAAGTTGTACAAAGTCGGTTACTGTGAATGCTGTTCCGGCGAATGAAACTGTAAAGGTCACCGTAACAGCTGTGCCCGAGCCGATTGTTGACGAATTGTCGACGTCTGCAAGTTGTTCGCTAACCGCGACTCGTTTAAAGGCAGCTCCAGGGAAATGTAGCGTCAAGGTGTCATCGACAGGTGGAGCCATTAGCGGGCTGCCTGTGATTGCGGGTTCGTCGGCTTTGGTTCAGAGTGGTACGCAGTGGACCGGTGTTGTTCCATGTGCTTTGGCAGGAGGTGAGATTAAAGCTACTGTGAATGGAGCGACCACAGGCTCTGCGGAGTGCGCAGCGACTGTTGCAGCGCCTATTTGGGTGCAGACCAACGGTGGGGAGTGTAATGCAGTTTGTAGCGGCGTGAAACGGATCAGCGGCCGCTCTCCAAAGTATAAGAATGTCTGTGTGAGCGGAGAAGACCGCGGAGATGCAGTTGGTATTAGGTACGTGAACGGCACATGGGGTGGCGGGGTTGAATTTTACCAAACTACGAGCGTGGGAAATCGCTGCTATGGGAGCAATCCTTCGAAGGGGCAAAAGCGAGATAATGACGCTACCGATATCACCGTTGGTTGCTATTGTCTCTGAGGGCGCAGGCTTAAACGCGCAATAGTGCCCTGCATAATGTTCTGATGAAAAATAGGGCACAAAGGCAGCCCCAAAATGCGCTGCGTCTGTAAAAAAGTACATATCGTCGCGGTTTGGACGCTTTTTTGCTTGGCGTTCAACGTGACCTTGCCATCCTATGCCTTGCATTAACTGCAATAATTGATGTACCTTATGCGATCACATGACAACCCGGAACGGGCGCGGTCGCAGTATAGAGGAAGTAAAATGTACTCAACTCAAGATTTTCGCAAAGGTCTCAAAATCGAATACAACGACAAGGCTTGGTCCATTGTCGAGTTCCAGCATGTCAGTCCGGGAAAAGGCAACGCGTTCGTTCGCACACGTTTAAAGAACCTGGAAACAGGTCAGGTCGTCGAGGTGACGTTCAAGTCAGGTGATAAAGTTGCTGTGCCAGATGTAGAAACTCGCGAGATGCAGTATCTATATAATGATGGCGATCGCTGGTCGTTTATGGACGTCAGTAATTTCGAACAGTTTAGCCTTAGCCAAGACGAAGTTAGCGAGGCCCGCTACTACATCATCGAAAACGGTAACGCTCGAGTGACGTTTTTCCGTGGAAGAGCCGTAGCCGTTGAAGTTGATAATCATGTGGATCTTAAAGTTGTGGAGACTCAGCCGAACATTAAAGGCGACACATCTGGCGGTGGTGGCAAACCAGCAAAACTTGAGACCGGCTTGACGGTTCAAGTGCCATTCCACATCAAAGAAGGGGATGTCTTGCGTATCGATACTCGAACGAATGAGTATCTTTCAAAAGTACAAAGCTAACGTCGAACAAACATACTGACACATAAAAACAGCGTAGGGTGATACATGGACTTGAAAAATGTAGAGCAATTAATGGATCTGATGCGCAAGCAGGGATTCAACCACGTTAAATTTGAATCTAAAGACCAAAAAATTGAAATTACGATGCAAGCGCCTGCGGCAACGGCAATGGTTCCTCAAATGTCCATGATGGCACCCATGATGGGCCATGGCATGCCTCAAGCTGGTATCGCAGCTATGCCGCCTCCACCAGCTGGAAAAGCTGAGGCTCCGGCAGGAACAGCAAAAGGGTTCGCTAGCGGGCATATCGTGAAGAGCCCGTTTGTCGGGACATTTTATCGTTCATCCAGTCCTGGCTCCGATCCATTTGCTGATGTTGGCGCACGCGTGCGTAAAGGACAGACTCTTTGCATTGTGGAAGCGATGAAACTCATGAATGAGATCGAGGCGGATCGTGACGGAGTGATCCGTGAGATTCTGATCGAGAACGGTCAACCTGTGGAATTTGATCAAGCATTGTTTGTCATTGAATAAGGGCAACCTATGAAAAAGGTACTTATTGCCAATCGCGGCGAAATTGCCGTCCGAGTCATTCGTGCGTGTCAAGAGCTTGGGCTGCGAACGGTAGCTGTTCATAGTATTGCGGACCGGGATGCATTACACACAAGAATAGCGGATGAAAGTATTTGTATCGGGCCAGGGCCTAGTCCAAAGAGCTATTTGTCTATTCCTGCAGTCATGAGTGCCGCTGAAATTGCAGGTGTTGACGCGATTCACCCGGGTTACGGTTTCTTGTCAGAAAACGCGAAATTTGCCGAAATTTGCGAAAAATACGGCGTGAAATTTATTGGGCCGAAATCGACACACATACAGGCATTGGGCAATAAAGTTGAAGCGCGTGCTTTTGCAGAAAAAGCCGGGGTTCCTATGTTGCCAGGAAGTGCCGGTGCGGTGACATCTCTGGCTGAGGCCGAAAAACTTGCCAAAGAAATCGGATTTCCGCTCATCATTAAAGCTGCTGCCGGTGGCGGCGGACGTGGGATGAAGATTGTTCGGTCTAAAGATGAACTCTCAAAACAATTTGATCTCGCAAGAAGTGAAGCTGAAGTTGGTTTCGGAAATCCTGACGTATTTATTGAGCGCTACTGCGAGCGTCCCCGCCATGTGGAAGTGCAGCTCGTGGCTGATGAGCATGGCAATGCGACGCATTTAGGGGAGCGAGACTGTTCGATTCAGCGTCGTCATCAAAAGTTACTTGAAGAAGCACCATGTCCAATTATGACCCCAGCTCGTCGTAAGGAAATTGGTGACACGGCGGTTAGACTTGCAAAGGCGGTCGGCTATCAGAGCTTGGGTACAGTTGAGTTTTTGATGGATGAAGACGGACGCTTCTATTTTATGGAAGTAAATACTCGTGCCCAAGTTGAGCATCCTGTCACTGAGATGATCACGAGTGTCGACCTTATTAAAGAGCAAATCAATATTGCGCGTGGTCATAAACTCTCGTTTGATCCATCCAAAATCGAACTCCGCGGCCATGCACTAGAGTGCCGTATCAATGCTGAAGATCCAGTGTCGTTTGCGCCGTGGCCAGGAAAGGTGACGGCTTATCATGAGCCAGGCGGGCCAGGTGTGCGGGTTGACGGTATGCTCTATGCTGGCTTTACGGTTCCGTCCTTGTACGATTCCATGGTGGCTAAGTTAATCACCTGGGGCCGTGATCGCGATGAGTGTCTAGCTCGGATGCGACGTTCGCTGCGTGAGATGAAGGTCGATGGTATTCGTACCAATATTCCGTTCCATCTCCGCGTATTGGATGACAAGCGGTTCATTGAAGGCCAAGTATCCACGAAATTTTTGCAGGAATGGGGCGTGTAGCCTTGGTCTTTAGCCTTGGCGAGGGCCTCAAGGCCATGCCTTTGGCTTGCGCTTGAGATGTGTTGCGATCAGATGGGCATTTTTTGCCTATTTATGTCCGAGACCTTTGCTCCGATAGCGTGGGGTGAAGGAGGAGTCCATGGCTCCTGGGCTTTTGCGCATGCTAGATCTCATTAAATCGTCTCCGGCCAACGATAGATTGGTGGATCGATATCTCGTTCTTGTTGCCGACTTAAAGGCGACAGAGCGAGCTGAAGCCTCTCTAAAGCTAGCCGAAACATTGATTCGCATTGCTCCCAAGCGTGCTTTGGACATCGCATGGGGGATGTTTAAAGCAGGGACAAAAGAAGACGAGTCCCTTGAAATTATTGCGCTTGCACTTGAAGCGCTCGGCAAACCTGCACGAGCAGCCTTAGTCCGATCGGAGACACAGCGGCTAAAGGTTGCACCTCTCGCATACGAGGTCAGTGAGCCTCTTCGGAAATCTGTGGAGGATAGTGTCAGCGCTGCCGTCCATGGAGATAAAGGTGATGTTAGCGCAAAGCTGGAAGAAGTGACGAAGAGTCACAAGCCAATTCTTCCGGAAGTCAAGGTTAGCCCAGCAGATGTGAAAATCGAAAAAGTGGCCGAGATTCAATTCGATCTTGCGGCAAACAGTTCGCCGGGGCAAACAACGCTTATGTTAGATCCGGTTGCCCCTGAGAATTTTTTTTCACAGGCGGCTCAGGAAGATCGCGGTCTAAAAACACGAGATTCAAATCCAGCAGCCCATCGGGAATCGGTGGCTCGCGTTTCCGCTGCGATGCCAGGTGCTGGAATCCCAGAGGCCATACCGCCAAAAGAACCTTCACGCCACTCTATGGCTATGCTTGAAAAAAAGCCTGCAGTCTCTATTCAAAGAAGCCAAGCCGAAGCACTTGAGAGCAATATCGATCCCTATCCGATGGAGTCGATGGCGCGTACAGATTTAAAGCAACGATTCAGGGAACTTTTAGCATCAGAAAACTGGGAAATGTTGATAAGCTTTCTTAACGAGTCATCCGCTGATTGGCATGATCCGATCCTGCTTGACGTGTTCCCCAAAAAACGGCTGCAAATGCTTGATGTTCGCTTCGCAGGCGTATGGATTGATATTCTAACCGCAGCCCGTCAGGAGAGGCGTGCTCTTAGGTTTATGATTCACTGTTTGATCGAAGAGCCTCATTTGGCGTGGGCCCGGATGATCTGGTCTAAGATAAAGCCTATACAAAAATCATTAAATTTAAATGAGTTTGAATGGCGTGAGTCGGACGGTGTAACGGCTTTGCGAAGCCAAATTGAGCATTTGAGGCCTCGGACAAGGTGCTATTGCGTCCCGGCTTTGATTGCATCTTGAAAAATACGTGCGCTCTTATAAACTAACCCCCTAATATACTGATTATTATTGGGGGTAAATGTGGACCACGCGATCGCTGAAGATGTCAAAACTTTTGCTGGCCGAATGGAGTCCGTGACGGCGAAATTCTCGTCGCGCATTGTAGGTCAATCGCATTTAGCGCGAAGGCTTTGTATGGCGCTGATCGCTGACGGCCATGTACTGCTCGAGGGATTGCCTGGCCTTGCCAAGACAACAGCTATTAAGACTATTAGCGAATTGACGGGGCTAAAGTTTTCCCGGATCCAATTTACACCTGATTTGTTGCCGGCAGATGTGATCGGAACGCAAATTTATGACCCTCGGCAGGGCACTTTTCATACCCGCAAGGGTCCGCTTTTCGCAAATTTAGTTCTTGCGGATGAGATCAATCGAGCCCCCGCAAAAGTTCAGTCTGCGCTTCTTGAAGCCATGCAAGAGCGGCAGGTGACGATTAGTGGTGAGACGTTTGCCCTCGAGCAGCCGTTTCTCGTCATGGCCACCCAAAATCCAGTCGAGCAAGAGGGCACCTATCCGCTGCCGGAAGCGCAAGTTGACCGCTTTATGTTCAAGGTTAAAGTTGGCTATGGAACTGAACAGGATGAGATGGAGCTTTTAAAGCGGGCTAGTTCAGGTAGCCTCACGGCGCCTCTGACGGCTTTGTTGTCTCGTTCCGATATTATTGAAGGGCGTCAACTCATCGCTAAAGTTAGAGTTGCAGATAAAATTCACCAATACATCGTGAGCTTGGTATTTGCGACGCGTGAGCCTAGCAGGTTTAAGATGCCCGATCTTCAATCGCTCATCAGCGTGGGTGCAAGTCCAAGGGCAAGTCTTTATCTTGAACGTGCGTCGAGAGTGAATGCGGTGATGCAGGGGCGAGATTATGTGATTCCTCAGGATGTCAAAGATGTGGCGCTAGATGTTCTAAGGCACAGGTTAACATTGAGTTATGCTGCCGAGGCTGAACAAGTCTCGACTGATCATATTGTGCAAAAGATTCTTGACCGCGTTGAAGTGCCTTAGCAAGGGGAACATCAATGCTTTCGCCTGAGATTATAGCGCGTATAAAATCACTCAGCCTGCGTGGAAGGCATCTGGCCACCGACGTGATGACGGGCGATTACGCTAGTGCTTTTCATGGCCGAGGCATGGAGTTTCACGAGGTTCGTGAGTATGTTCCAGGTGACGACGTGCGCGGCATCGACTGGAACGTCACAGCACGCATGAATCAGCCGTTCATCAAAATCTTCCGCGAGGAGCGGGAACTGACCCTCATGTTATTAGTTGACGTGAGCACGTCGCTCTCTGTTGGTGTCGACCGTCCCCGGCAGCTAGTTGCTGCCGAGCTCGCTTCGATCCTCGCGTGGTTAGCGATTCGTAGTAACGATCGTGTCGGATTGCTCCTGTTTGGAGAAAAAATTGAATTATACGTTCCCCCACGCAAAGGGCAGGCACATGTTTGGCGGATTATCAAAGACTTGTTGACATGGAAAGGCACATCTCCTGGCAGCAACATTGCTCTTGCTTTGGATCATTTAGCAACGGTGGTGAAACGGCGTTCAGTGTGTTTTCTAGTGTCTGATTTTTTTGCTGTTGATTATGCGAAAAGTCTAGGACGCTTAGCGAAGCAGCATGATTTGACGTGTGTGCAGATGACTCAGGATCCACTAGACGGAATTATAAGTAAATCAGGAGTCGGGATTAGTAATTTCGTCGATCTAGAGACTGGAGAGTTTATTGAGCTCGACGCGTCTGATAAGGCTGTTCAATCCGCAATCATAGCTCATCATGAAACCCGCCAAAGATTGCTTGAACGGTCCCTGAGAGCCTCCGGCGCAGATTATTTCGCAGTGCGTTCCGATCGTTCCGTGGTGGAGCCCTTGGCAGACTATTTGCGATCCCACGGTCCAAGGCGGAGGGTGCGGTAAGTTCTATGGCGCAAACCGCGGAAAAAAAATACACGACCGATGATCAACCACCACATGGGATGAAAGGTGACATTGAACGCGGAGACTTTCTGACGCCGATGACGATTCTCTCCTTGGCAGGATTGTTATTGTTGGCTGCGATCATGTTCTTTGCTGTCGTGCAATTTTTAGATTGGCGTCATCGCCGGCGGGTGCTCCGCTCGAACAGCTTAGCGTGGACGGCAAGCCCTTCGGATTGGGCGCGATTGCGCGCTGTGGTTGACGCCATTGAACTTCCCAAGGAGTCGTCTGAAGAGTCTGTTCGCGCGAAGTTATGGAACGAATTTACAAGTAGCGTCAGTATTTGTTTGAGACGAGGATTTGAACTGCGGACAGGCCTGCCATTGGCTGAAAGCACCACTCAGGAAATCAAAATTCTGCTCAGTAAACCTGGGATTCACCTCGACGCGATGCCCCGGGCGGAATTCGAAGAGCTTCTACGGAGGCTGGATGAAATCAGGTTTGGGAGCGCCATAGGGACTGCGGACGAAGCTGAGTCGATTTTGCGGACTTTGCGTACATGTATAGCTAGCCTTGAACCCGGGCGCCTTAAAGATGTAGGCGATAGTGAGGTGCCCCGTGTTTTTGAATGATTTGCCATCATTTAGTACCTGGGTATTTGCGTCGCCACTGTGGCTGTTAGCGCTGCCGGTGGTTTGTCTTCCATTTGTGATGTTTAAAGCTCGTCAGCGTCAAGCCATAGCCCTTGCAAGTATTCGAGACATGATCCCAAGACCTCTGCAGAGAAAGGCTTCGATTCTGCGGCACGGGGGTTGGGTTTTGCGGTCACTCGTGCTTTTGCTGATGATCGTCGCACTCGCAAGACCTCAATTCGGGCAGCTTCCTGGTCGAAGATCTGCGGAAGGGGTCGATATCATGCTGGTTGTGGACACGTCTGGTAGCATGCGCGCTCGAGATTTTGAGGTTAACGGCAGACGTCCCGATCGGCTCGAGGTCATTAAAGCAGTCATTTCAGAGTTTATTAGTTCGCGCGTCGATGATCGTATCGGCATGGTGGTTTTTGGTAGCGATGCTTACACTCAGTCGCCGTTGACATTGGATCATGATGTTTTGACGCAGTTTCTGGAGCAAGTACAAATCGGCATGGCCGGCGACGGGACAGCTATTGGTGATGGCCTGGCGACCGCTGTGAAACGGCTTAAAGACGCGCCCGGTAAAAGTCATGTGGTGGTTTTGCTGACGGATGGCGCTAATAATGCAGGTCGTATTGATCCGTTAGCTGCGGCGCAGGCTGCCAAGGCGCTTGGCATCCGTGTGCACACAATCGGTGTCGGAAGTGAGGGCGTGGTTCCTATTGTACAAGATGGACGCGTATTTCATATCAAGGCTGACATTGATGAGAAAACTCTGCGCGGGATTTCAGACGAAACAGGTGGAGTCTATTTCAGAGCTGCGGATACCAATGCTTTGATTCAAGTTTATAGAGAAATCGATAAACTAGAGAAAAACAAACGAGATGATAAAGAAAAACAGCAAGGACGGGATGTTTTTCCTGGAATTCTTTTAGTGGCATGCGCCATTTTGATGCTTGAGTTTGCCTGGAGAGGGTCACGTTACCGGAGGATTCCTGCATGACATCGGTTTGGCAGAATTTCTTCCAGCGCTGGTCAGGCCTTTTGCAACAGATTGGTTGGCTTGACGTTTCGACCCTGTATTTCTTGTTCTTGGTGCCGCTGTTGGCAATAGTTTTGTATTTTGGTTATGTACGGTTGGCGCGGCGCCTATTCTTGGCCCAGACGGCTGTGCCTTCCACCGACCGTAGCGTGTTGATCAGTCGCCGAGCTTGGCAGAAAAGCATATTGATTTGTTTCGCCACTGTTTTGATCGTACTGGCAAGTGCTGGGCCGCGGCTAGGTTGGCGTTGGATCGAAAGTCGTCAGAGCGGTATGGATATTGTGGTGGCGATCGATCTTTCTCGGAGCATGATGGCCGCAGATTTGGAGCCGTCTCGGTTAGAGAGAGCGCGGCGAATGGTGATTGATTTGCTTGATGTAGCCGCCGGTGACCGTATTGGATTGGTCGTTTTTGCCGGCAGTGCTTTTGTTCAATGTCCATTGACCACCGATCATCAAGCTGTGATGAGTTTTTTGGATCAGTTGAATGTTGATATTGTTCCAGTGGGCGGTACCGATCTGTCTGGCGCTTTAAGAGAGTCGCTTCGGGCGCTGGGTGCCGGCGGTGAGTCATCAGGGCAGGGTGCTGGTCGCCTCATTGTGATGCTGACCGATGGTGAAGACCATGAGGGTGACCTAAATACGGCTATCGCGGACGTTGTTAAGTCACAGGCCAAAGTGATTGCAGTGGGCATGGCGACTTCTGACGGTTCTCCAATCGCTGACGGGCAAGGTGGTTTTATCAAGGATCAGAGCGGCAATGTTGTGATTAGCCGATTAACAGACACGACCCTGAAGGACATTGCCAAGAAAACAAGCGGTGAGTACGTGCGAGCGGATGCGGCAGACGCATCGGTTGCCCGGATTTACGAGGACATTATTCAAAAGAAAGGCGCTGTTCGCGAGCTGCAAGCGCGTAAACAGCGGCAGTGGTTTGAGAAATTTCAATGGCCTGCGGGTTTAGCATTGGCGCTACTGTGTATTGAGTTGTTCATTCGAGATGTGGGAGTCAGGAGCCTTGTTTTGCCTTTCTTTTTGAGCCTGCTGTTTTTTGTAAATGAGCCCGCTTGGGCAAGTAACAAGGATATTGATGTCTATAACGATGCCGTCCACTCTTATGAGTCTGGCAAGCAGGATCAAGCTAGAGCCGACTTTGAACGTCTGATTCAGAATGCTGCTGGTGAAGTCCTTCGCCGAGCACATTATAATTTGGGAAACATTTTGGCGAAATCCGGACAGTATCAGGAGGCCGTCAAGCATTATGAAGCTGCACTTGCCATGGATCCGCAAGATCAGCAGGTTCGCGACAACTTGAAATGGGCGCGTTCGCGATCCGAGAGCCAAGAAAAACAAGACCAGCAGAAACAAGACCAGCAGAAACAAGACCAGCAGAAACAAGACCAGCAGAAACAAGACCAGCAGAAACAAGACCAGC
>Ga0214921_10001144_pt1 | contig 46051 bp, 45 predicted proteins | sample LL1505_MetaG_FD_177992 | JGI IMG/M metagenome (GOLD analysis project Ga0214921, IMG submission 177992) | Freshwater microbial communities from Lake Lanier, Atlanta, Georgia, United States - LL-1505 | ecosystem: Environmental > Aquatic > Freshwater > Lake | place: USA: Georgia | collected... | reverse complement strand
ACTCCATAAAACACTTTTGGCAACCGAGCCTGAACCTAGTGTGCGACTATCGTGATGGGCGATTGGCACGACTGTTACATTTGCCGATTTTGCTAAGCCAGCCGCTCCTGGTCTCCAGTCTCGCGGTGAACCATCTTCGTGAACTTTGACATCGCCTTCTGGATAAATCAGCACACACTCACCTGCTCGCAAGGCTTCCAGTGCCGCGCGATATGCAGCTCGACCATCGTGTTGGTCAACTGGAATGATTCCGCTGTTGGTGCAAGCTTGCTTGGTGACTGGGTAATCCCAAAGGTCGGAAGTTCCAATCGGGCGAATATGTCGCCGATGTGTGCACTCGCCCTCACATGGCAAATCACAAGTGAAACCCATGTTGTGGAGTGTCCCTAAAATTACAATCACATCAACAACCGTGGTGTGATTGACCACAATTAACGCCGGCCCTGGCTGCTCCAAGGCATCTAAATTGGCTCGTCCATAAACTGAGACGCGACAGAGCGTACGCACCATCTTGCCCAAAATTGAACCAGCGCTAATCACGCGAACTCCCCTGTGTTTATTAAGGAAAGTCTACTGGACGCTATTTTTGCGGTAATCTTCACAGGTGACTACTACAGCGACCCGCGTTTACCTAGCCCGATTGGCTGGGACAGCGGTTTTTGATCCAGCGGGTGACCGTGTGGGCAAAATCCGCGATATTGTCGTGCTCGCACGCGATACAGGCAAAGCGCCGAATGTTCTGGGATTAGTAGTTGAAGTTGCTCCCCGTCGGCGAATTTTCTTGCCGATGTCGCGGATTACTGCAATGGACCCCGGCTCGGTTGTAACCAGTGGCATGGTAAATCTACGTCGGTTCGAGCGTCGCAATGACGAGAAACTTGTGATTGCTGAATTACTCGATCAACGCGTCCACTTGATCGGTAGCGGCGAAAAAGCCACTGTAGAAGATATTGCTATGGCTACAGGTCGACTAAACGACTGGTACGTGTCACGCCTATTTATTCGCAAAGGCGAAAGTCGCTTTGGCCGCCGTGGTCCAACAGTCACGGTTGATTGGAATGAAGTTTCCGGATTATTCGCTGAACTAGAACCACAGGGAGTCGATTCACTCCTAAAGTCAATCGATTCAATGCGCGCAGCAGATATTGCAAATGTGTTGCAGGGGTTAACTCCTAAGCGACGCCTTGAAGTTGTTGCGCAACTTGATTTGGAATTGCTAGCCGATGTCGTTGAAGAACTTCCAGAAGATGATCGTGTTGAAATTATTTCTGAGCTTGGACTCGAACGCGCTACCGACGTTTTGGAAGAGATGGATCCCGACGACGCAGCCGACTTGCTAAGTGAACTTCCACCTGAGCGCGCTGAAGAGTTTCTTGAGGCCATGGAGCCAGAAGATGCTAAAGATTTGCGTCGCCTTTTGGCATACGACGATTTCAGCGCCGGCGGCATGATGACAACAGAGCCGATTTTGCTTTCAGCCGATGCCACAGTGGCTGAAGCGCTTGCTCGCGTGCGCGTGCCTGAACTCTCACCTGCGGTTGCTTCGCAGGTTTATGTGGTGCGTCCACCTACTGAAACGCCTACTGGCCGCTACATAGGCGTGGCTCATGTGCAGCGTTTGTTACGCGAAGCCCCTGCAACTCTGGTTTCGGCCATCCTGGATACTTCCCTTGAGCCAATTGGGCCTGATGCGCCTTTAGGTCAAGTAGCCCGTTATTTCGCCACATACAACTTGGTTGCATTGCCGGTTGTAGACGAGAATGGACACTTGTTAGGTGCTGTCACCATTGACGATGTTATTGACCACATGCTGCCTGATGATTGGCGGGAAAACGAGAACGATGAGGAGGGCTGATTATGGCACGCGAAGAACGACGTGGTCCACGATTGGATCAGCCATTAGAACGCTCACGCTCGCTACGTCCAAGCGTTGATTCAGAAACAGCTGGTCGCCTCAGCGAACGAGTGGCCCGCTTCCTAGGCTCGTGGCGTTTCCTGGGTTACATGACCTTGGCAATCGTTGCTTGGTTACTTTGGAACATTCTTGCACCAAAAGACGCCAAGCTCGATCCATTTCCATTTCTGTTTTTAACTTTGGCACTTTCGCTCCAGGCATCGTATGCGGCTCCGCTGATTTTGCTTGCCCAGAATCGTCAAGCCGACCGTGACCGTGTGCAATTCCAAGAAGATCGCGATCAAACTGAGCGTTTGCTTGCTGATGCTGATTACCTAACCCGTGAAGTGGCGGCTCTTCGGATGGCTATTGGTGAACTTGCAACTCGCGACTATCTACGTGGCGAGATAAAGTCATTATTAGAAGAGCTTGGTGAACTAACACATAACGATGATAAAGATTCACCCGCAAGCAACTAATCACTAAGGATCAATTCGTGAGCATTTCACGCGATGCAGTTCAGGCTGCACTTGCCACCGTTATCGACCCAGAGATTCGTCGACCAATAACTGAGATTGGCATGCTCAAGGGTTTTGAAATTGCTGGATCTACGGTCAGCGTTGATGTGTACTTGACTATTGCTGCTTGCCCCATGAAGGACGCGATTACTGGCGGAGTGCAATCAGCTGTTGGCGGGGTTGAAGGCGTTACCGAGGTAAAAGTTTCGCTAGAACCAATGAGCGAAGAACAGCGCGAGCAATTACGTAATTTGTTGCAGGGTCCTCAGAAAAAAATTGCGTTCACCCAACCAGATTCGCTCACTCGGATTTATGCAATTGCCTCAGGTAAGGGCGGGGTTGGCAAGTCTTCAATCACGGTTAACTTGGCCGCAGCCCTTGCGGCACAAGGAAAATCTGTTGGCATTCTTGATGCAGACATTTATGGACACTCGATTCCAGACATGCTCGGGCTCACTGGTGGTCCAACGCCGATTGACGGCATGATGCTGCCACAATCTGCTCATGGAATAAGCGTTATGTCGATGCTCTCCTTTAAGCCAGGCGGTCGCCACGAGCCAATCGCAGCGCGTGGCCCAATGCTGCACAAATACGTTGAAGCATTCCTAACAGATGTTTATTGGGGCGACTTAGATGTCCTACTTTTCGACATGCCACCGGGTACCGGCGATGTACCCATGAGTGTTGCCCGGCTCTTGCCACATGCAGAACTAATTGTGGTCACAACTCCACAATTAGCAGCAGCAGATGTTGCGATTCGCGCCGGCATGTTGGCGCCAGCTTTTGAACAAAAAGTATTTGGTGTTATCGAAAACATGTCAGCGCTAATGTGTCCACATTGCGGTGAAGCCATGGAGTTATTTGGCAGTGGTGGCGGCGAATCTGTCGCTAAAACGCTTACCGAAAATCTAGGTTATGAAATTCCGCTTTTGGCAAAAGTGACCTTTGATCCGCGCCTACGCGAAGGTGGCGATAACGGCTTGCCAATAGTTATAGATCATCCTGACTCAGAGGTTGCAATTCAACTTGGTGAACTTGCAAAAAAACTAGCTGATCGACCACGGGCACTTAGCGACTTACGGCTTACGGTGCTTTCTTAAGTAGCGTCGGGATCAAAGTCTGTTCGTAAATCGTTTCGACTAATTCGCACTGGCGGTATCGCATCACCTTGTGTTGCTGAACTCTCTGGTGCAAAAACTTGATTCATAATGCCGCGTGGCGTAAAACTCTGTAGTTCCGTGGCAAAATTTGTGATGCCCTTGGCTTCTTCATCAAGTGAGTCCATAGCTTTGGCTAGGAAGGCCCGAGCTCGCTTGATGCCACTACCCGCACTACGAGCAATTTCTGGCAGACGATTTGGGCCAAAAATTATTAACCCAATAACAGCGATTGTGAATATTTCAGGAAAACCAACACCGAGCATCAGCGCATTCCTCCCTGCTTATTCCGACGGCTTAGACCCTAAAATCACTGTGACATCTGAGTCATTTTTTCTAGTTAGTACCACTTTATCGCCTGCATTGCGGGCGCGGATTTTCACAATAAGTTCCGTGCCGTCGTTCACAACTTCCCCATCAATTGCAGTAATGACATCGCCGGGCTTGAGGTCGGTATTATCTGCTGGTCCATCTGGAGTGACTTCACTGACTTGTGCGCCAGCACCTGAGTAGCGCATATCTACCGTAATTCCAATAATTGGATGAGTTGATGAACCGGTTCGCATAAGTTCCGTTGCAACTCGTCTAGCTTCATTTATCGGAATAGCGAATCCAAGACCAATGCTTCCGGATTCACCACCAAGACCAGTTGCTCCGAGAGTTGCAATCGCCGAATTAACGCCAATAACTTGTCCGAGGGAATTAACCAGCGGACCACCTGAGTTGCCCGGGTTGATTGCGGCATCAGTTTGAATTGCGTTTATGAACGATGAATCACCGCTGGAACCAGCAGTTACTGGGCGGTTGAGTGCTGAGATGATGCCACTTGTAACTGTGCCACTCAAGCCCAATGGTGATCCAACAGCGATGGCAGTGTCGCCAACGACTACATCATCGGAGTTTCCTAAAGTGGCTACCGGCAAGTTTCCAACTGGAATTTTTAAGACAGCAAGATCGTACGATGGGTCTCGCCCAACGATAGTGGCACCAATTGATTTCTGATTTTGAAAGTGCACGGTAATCCGAGCGGAGCTACCTGCGCCAACAGCCACATGGTTGTTGGTCAGAATATACGAAGAAAGGTTGTTGCTCTTAATCACGAATCCAGAACCGGTGCCTTCACCCGTTGAAGATGCAACATCAATTGAAACCACAACTGGTAATACATTCTTGGCAATACCGGCGATAGATCCATCTGGTCGAGGCGAAGTATCGCCAGGCGCAGTTGTGAGGTTGGTATAGGTGTCAGAATTGTTAGCAACTGTTGCTGCAATTTGATAGCCGACTGCCCCGGCCAGAAAGCCAGCGATTAGGGCGGCAACTACGGCCACAAGGATTGGACTTCTTGGCTTTGACTCTGGCTGGTATACCTTGCTCTGGTAGACCCAAGTAGCGCCTGCGGTTTGCGGTGTATCAATGACATGTGCAGTTTCAACTGACGCAGTAGGAATTGGAACCTGCGCCACATGCGTCGAATCTGGGACCTGTGGCAAATCAGAAAAGGCCTCTGCTGGAACAGTTGGCGCTACGTCAGTGGGAGCGGGCAACGGTTCGGAAGGGTTCACGGAATCATTGGGAGCGGGCAACGGTTCGGAAGGGTTCACGGAATCATTGGGACTGTCGGTCATTGGGGTTATTTCCTCACTTCAAACTTTCTGGGGCCAGTGACTTGTTGCTACTTCTAATTGTTACCCATAACAACACGATTTGAGTCATGGGTGGGTCAATCTTCACAGAATCCAAACATGGGTCGTACGCTTACTTACATGGCACCAACTGATCCACGTATTTTGGCACTCCACAAGGCCTCATGGGACTTCGCTGAAGCTTGGGCGCCGGAGGATGCTGCTCGAACCGGCGCGCGGGTACGGGCTGCTGAGATTGGTTGCGCAGCCGTTAGCCCTGGCGCCGGTAGCGTACTTCGTTTGCTCGCTGCTTCTATCGATGCACGCAATGTGGTTGAAATTGGCACAGGTGCGGGCATCTCTGCACTTTGGCTGCTCGAAGGCATGAATCCGTATGGGGTACTAACCAGCGTAGATAGTGAAGCTGAACATCAAATAATTGCTAAAGATGCACTTGCTGAATCTGGCATTTCCGCCAAACGTGTGCGACTCATAAATGGTCGCGCAAGCGAAGTGCTAGATCGTCTCACCGAATACGCCTACGACATCGTTTTGATTTCAGGCCGACCATTAGAACTTGAATCGAACATTGAAAGTGCCATGACATTACTTCGCCAAGGCGGTTTGTTAATTGTTGATCGCGCTCTTTGGTCCGATCGAGTTGCCGACCCTGCGCAACGAGATGCAGATACAGTTGCCGTTAGAAATGCAGTTAATTCACTTGCAAAAAATGAAGAACTTGTCGGATCATTAATTCCGATGGGCGATGGTTTACTTGTCGCAGTGCGACGCTAAAACTATTTCTTCTTAGCTGGAGTCTTTGGCATTCCAGTTACGGTATCAGCAAGCACAACGCTTAAATCTTTTACCTCTTGCGCGTTTAACTCAACAACTAGTCGTCCGCCACCTTCGAGTGGAACCCGTAAAACATAACTACGTCCCTCTTTTGGGCATTCCATCGGACCGTCACCGGTTCGTGGCTTCATTGCAGCCATAAGAGGACCTCTTTCGATTAGAGCAATTAACTAGAAGTTCTATTATCCCAAAGAATCGGGCCGTAAAGAAATCCCTAAATTTGGCCAATTTCCACTAAATGCGCGAACTTTGTTAGCGAGCGTTTAATTCCGAACAAAAAGGCTGGCTTTATCAATAAAAAGCCGAATTTTCCCATGATTCCAAGGGGGATTTCTAGATCTTCAGCCCAGATAAAGGTAGCCGCCTGCTCGTGTATCGGCTCAACCACGAATTCCCCAGTGCCGCGCACGATGTTGCCAGTATGTACCACTTTGCAGACTCTCGGTGGATTCCACTCGGTGACCGTCATGGTATCCAAAATCCCGATGCGACCGATACCGGTGAATGCGCTTATTCGAGCACCAACATGTCGGCCGTCACTATCGAGTGATTCAACTTTGGTCGCCATCATCCATTCGCCTTGCTTGGTCCAAGATGTCATTGCATCCCAAACCGCCTGTGCTGGTGCCTGGATGTCTACGCGTAACTCCAAATGTGTCATTACTACACGGTACCTGAGGAGGACTCGGCGCCGCCAGTGCGGATAACGCCGCGCTCGTCAACGAGTGCCTTGCGATGTATTTCGGCGTGCATCAAAATCTTGATCGCCTCATCAACATCGTCGGTGATGTGTAGCATGTCGACATCCTCGGGCGAGATTTTATTATCGGCCGCAACTGTTGCTTTCAGCCAATCAACCATTGCGCCCCAATATTTCGTTCCGATTAAGACGATTGGAAACGAAGTCACTTTTTTAGTTTGCACCAAAGTCAGAGCTTCAAAAAGCTCGTCGAAAGTTCCGTACCCGCCAGGGAAAACTACGAAACCTTGCGCGTATTTGATAAACATAGTTTTGCGTGCGAAGAAGTAGCGAAAATCAATGCCAAGTTCAACAAATTCATTCATACTTTGCTCAAACGGTAATTCAATACCCAGACCAACAGAAATGCCAGGACCAGCAAGACAACCTTTGTTGGCGGCTTCCATAATTCCTGGCCCACCACCAGTAATTACGTTGTAGCCCAAATTGGAAAGCTTGTTGGCTAACTCTTGCGCCTGTAAATATTCAGGGTGATCGGACGGAGTACGAGCACTCCCAAAAATACTGAATGCTGGCCCGAGGTCGGCAAGTGCGCCGAAACCATTAACAAACTCAGACTGAATTCGCATTACCCGCCATGGGTCCTCGTGCAGCCATTCGGCGGGACCATGACTATCGAGTAAGCGCTGATCCGTTGTTCCCTTGCGTTTAGCGTGGCCACGTCTGAGGACTGGACCTTGGCGCTGCGACTCATTTTGTGGCTGACGTGAATTCATAGTTCAACGCTAGTGCTAATTACTTGAAAAGCGTGGGCTATTGCGTTAGCCACTGTTGAATAATTTGAGCAGTTTGTTCGATATCAGCAACTGGCACATGCTCGCTTGCACTGTGTGCAAACTGCGGATCGCCCGGACCTAAATTAACCGCTGAAATGCCCAGTTTTGCAAATCGGGATACATCTGTCCAACCAAATTTTGGCGCAACTTTACCGTCAACTAGTGCAACTAGCTTGGCCAATGCTGGGTCAGTTAACCCCGGCAGTGCGCCTGGTTCATTATCCAAGATCGTCACTTCGTAATCAGCAAAGAATTCAGTAATTCGATGCTGCGCCGCCTCTGCACTTACTGTTGGCGCGTATCGATAATTGATAACCACTGTGGCCGAATCTGGAATCACATTGCCAGCAATTCCGCCTTTGATACCCACAGCGTTTAGGCCTTCGCGATAAACAAGTCCATCGACTTCAACCTGATCGGCGACAAAGTTTTGCAATAGGTCAAGCGCTGCAGTGAGTGAATGGATTGCATTGCTGCCCTTCCACGATCTTGCGCTATGTGCACGCACGCCTTTGGCGGTTACCTCTGCTCGCAAAGTACCTTGGCAACCTGCCTCGATGGCCGCATTCGATGGCTCTAATAAAACAGCGACATCTGCTTTCAATAGATCAGGTTTCGACGCTGCAACTAATGTGAGGCCATTGCGTGCGCTTTCAACCTCTTCACATTCATAGAAAACGTAAGTGACATCAAGACTTGGCTCACTAATTGTTGCTGCGGCATGAAGCGCCACGGCTACGCCTGCTTTCATGTCGCAACTGCCTAGCCCAAAAATAATTTCTTGTTCAGCTGTCTCACCAGTTGGCAAAGTGCCATCCGCGGCGATGCGAACTGCCTGCTGGTTTGCTGCCGCTGGAACAGTATCAAGATGGCCCGCCAGAATAACCCGCTGCGGTCTTCCCAGGTTTGTTCGGGCGATTACTGTGTTGGAAAGTCGAGTCACCTCAAGCCAAGAGCAGTCGCGCAACGCGGACTCTACTGCATCTGCCAAGGATTTCTCATCGCCTGAAACACTGGCAACATTTATGAGTTGCTCAGTTAGATTTGCGACATCGCCCCGCAAGTTCAACAACAATGACTCCACACGACTACCGTAGTGGTGTAGAGGTTTTATTGGCGAATAGCCAGCACATAAAGGAGTCTCATGTCACAGCTTGAAAGCGCATCTGCCATTGGTTTAGCCACATATTCTGATGGGATCTTGTTGGATGTTTGGTATCCAGAGCCGGTGTTATCTACCACGCCAAAAGCGGTCAGTGGCCTTGAGCGCGGAATCGATACCGACGACGTTCGCGCTGTGCGCATCGAGGTAATCACTACTGTTATCGATGATCTTGCAGCCGCTCCGGTAGATGCTGCCGATGCGTACCTGCGCCTTCATCTACTTTCACATCGCCTCAAAGCTCCACGCACGATTAACCTCGATGGCATTTTTGGCTTGCTAACCAACGTGGCTTGGACTTCACTTGGCCCAGTTGCTGTTCAAAATCTTTCCAGCGCGCAATTACAGGCCCGAACTAAAGGCACACATGTCACCGTATTTGGTGTAGATAAATTCCCACGCATGGTTGATTACGTAGTACCAAGTGGTGTTCGGGTTGCCGATGCTGATCGCGTTCGCCTGGGCGCCCACTTGGCCGAAGGTACAACCGTGATGCATGAAGGCTTTGTGAACTTTAACGCCGGAACACTAGGTGTAAGTATGGTTGAAGGCCGGATTTCGGCTGGAGTAGTTGTGGGTGACGGTTCAGACATTGGTGGCGGCGCGAGCATTATGGGCACGCTATCTGGTGGTGGTAAAGAAATGATCACAATCGCAAACAACTGCTTGGTCGGAGCAAACGCCGGTGTGGGTATTTCATTAGGTGATAACTGCCTAATCGAATCTGGCTGCTACATAACGGGTGGATCGAAAATTACCTTGCCCGATGGCCAAGTTGTTAAGGGTCGCGAACTTTCTGGGGCAAGTGGATTGCTATATCGTCGAAACTCACTTAGCGGCGCGCTAGAAGCTGTGGCGCGTGAAGGTTCCTGGGGTGGCTTAAATGCTGCCCTGCATGTTAATTAACGACTAGCGATGTCTTTGTAGTCACGGGCATCGTGACCAACATAAACCTGGCGAGGCCGACCAATCTTGGTTGCTGGGTCGTTAATCATTTCGTGCCACTGTGCAATCCAGCCAGGTAAACGGCCGAGTGCAAACATCACAGTGAACATGCGAGTCGGGAAACCTACTGCGCGGTAAATCAAACCAGTGTAGAAATCAACATTTGGATAGAGTTTGCGGCTAATAAAGAAGTCGTCAGCAAGCGCAGCCTCTTCAAGTTCCCGAGCAATATCAAATAGTGGATCCTGAACGCCAAGACGAGTCAAGATGTCTTCGCAATGACGCTTAACGATGGCAGCGCGTGGATCGTAATTCTTGTAAACCCGGTGGCCAAAGCCCATAAGGCGAATTCCATCTTCTTTATTTTTAACCCGAGAAATGAAAGTTTGTACACTGTCGCCTGAATCTTTAATCTCCTGCAACATCTCAAGCACTGCCTGATTCGCTCCACCATGCAGTGGACCAAATAGAGCGTTGATACCTGCTGAAACTGAGGCGAATAGGTTTGCCTGCGATGAACCCACCATGCGAACTGTTGAAGTCGAACAGTTCTGCTCGTGATCAGCATGCAAAATGAATAACATATCGAGGGCTTTAACTACAGTCTCATCAACGATGTACTCTTCGGCTGGAACTCCGAATGTCATCTTCATAAGGTTCTGCACGTAGCCAAGACTGTTATCCGGATAAACAAATGGTTGCCCAACAGTTTTCTTATGCGCATACGCAGCAAGTGTTGGCATCTTGGCAAGCAAGCGAATTGTCGAAACCTCAACCTGATAAGGGTCAAATGGATCTAGTGAATCTTGATAGAAAGTTGAAAGCGCGCTAACCGCGCTAGAAAGAACCGGCATCGGATGCGCATCACGAGGGAAACCGCCGAAGAAGCGACGCATGTCCTCATGAATCATTGTGTGCCGACTAATTGATGACTCGAATTCAGCTAGTTGCGTTGGAGTTGGGAGTTCCCCATAAATCAATAAGTACGAAACCTCGATGAAAGAACTTTTGTCTGCCAACTGCTCAATTGGGTATCCGCGATAGCGCAGAATGCCCTGATCGCCGTCTAAGTAAGTGATACTCGAAGCGCAAGCGGCAGTGTTCATGAAACCGTAATCGAGGGCAACATCACCTGTTTCCTTGAGCAGACTATTTACATTCAAGCCATTGGAACCAACAGTTGCTTTGACCTCTGGAAGGTCGATTCGGGCGTCCCCAAAATTTAAAATTGCATCAGGCATACCCCTAAACTTACTAGGGCAAGCCCCCTGTTACTAATGGCAGGTCAGGCTGGCAAAGTAGCCAATCGGGTGGCTACTTGCGCGATCCGCTCGTCTGTTGCAGTTAGTGCCATTCGGACATGGTTTGCGCCTGCGGGTCCATAAAAATCGCCCGGTGCGCACAAAATACCAACGCTTGCAAGCAAAGCCACGGTTTCCAAGCATGGCTTACCCCAAGTAGCCCAGAGGTAGAGCCCCGCTTGTGAGTGCTCGATACTCATGCCAGCTTCAATAACCGCTTGCTTCAAGAGCGTGCGACGATTGTGATAGACATCACGCTGCGCGGCGACATGAGTTGGGTCAGCAAGCGCTGCCACTGTTGCCGCCTGAATCGGACTCGGCAGCAGCATGCCAGCATGTTTGCGCAACGCCAAGATATCTGCAATCAACTTGCGGTCACCTAACACTGCGCCAGAGCGATAACCTGCCAAGTTCGAGCGTTTGGAAAGCGAATGTACGGCCAGGACAGATTCGTTGCTATGCCCGATTACATCGGGATGCAGAATTGAAACTGGAGTTACATCCCAACCGAGTTCGATATAACACTCGTCACTTACAACTACTGCGCCAATCTCGCGACCGCGAGAAACTACTGCGCTTAGGTGCGCAATCGATTTAACCTCACCCGTTGGATTGCCCGGACTATTTACCCAAACCAGAGCAGTATCAGCAGGAATTTCGTCGGCATGGTTGTAAGTGACAAAATTTGCGCTCGCCATAGTGGCACCAACTGCATAAGTTGGATAAGCCAACTCGGGAATTGCGACGATGTGTGCAGGGCCAAGTCCCAAGATTGTTGGTAGCCAAGCAACGATTTCTTTAGAGCCAATTGTGGGTGAAATTTCATCGATTTCAACAGTCACCCCGAGCGCCTCTTGCGCCCAGTTGGCCCAAGCCTGGCGAAGTGCAGGTGTACCTGCAGCAGTTGGATAGCCCGGCGCATTAGCAGCAGCTTGCAGGGCTTCTGTGATTACAGTTGGCGTTGCATCGACTGGAGTGCCGATAGATAAGTCGATAATTCCGTCTGGGTGACTACGAGCAAGTTCAGCAGCGCCCGCAATACGGTCCCACGGAAAATCCGGCAACCCTCGAGCAAGTGGCGTGAACAGTGTTACCCCTGTGGCGGAAGGGCAGCAACGAATTCTGGATCATTGCTAGTCTTGCCAGTTTTTGCAGCGCCACCAGGTGACCCCAGCACTTTAAAGAAATCGACATTTAGCTGCTTAAAGTTTTCTTGGTCCGCAGGAACATCATCTTCATAGTAAATAGCTTCTGTTGGGCACACTGGTTCGCAGGCACCGCAGTCAACGCATTCGTCTGCCTGGATGTACATCATGCGATCGCCTTCGTAAATGCAGTCGACAGGGCACTCTTCGATACAGGCCTTATCTTTCACATCGACACATGGCAGTGTTATGACATAGGTCATAATGATCCTCCAGAACTTAGGGTTAATGAATTATTCACTAGTTATAACTTACCGAAGCATAGGCGATTGCGCCTGCGCATCCCCCCGTGTCAGGAATGACTCGCTGATGGGGTGGCACTTGGGCTTGCCGGTTTTCCACAAATAACCAGAGGCCCTGGTGAGTAGTGCGTATTAAATGGTTCTCGTTTCACCACTTTTCCAGCGACTGTAACTACTCGAGTTACTGTGATGTCGAAGCCATTTTGTCCGCCCTGGGATTCGCAGCCCTTGATTGTGCTGTGGATGGTGCCAAATTGGGTGATGTTGCGCCAAGGACCAGATACCGCCTCAACTTGATCAAACTCTTTGGTTCCGTACAAAGTTACGGTTACTGAACTGTTTGTAATTGATGCCTTGATTAATACGCCGTACTTAGACGTGTTACGCCACCTCATATCGAGTGATCCCCAAGAAACAGTTGCCTCTAGCCCAGCCCGATATCTTGGAATCCAAATCGAATGCGCGCGCTGTTCAATGCGTTCCATGTTTGCATAAAACGCAGCAGTCCAAACTGCCGTGGTTGCAGTTGAAACTCCCCCACCCAAATCCTTGAGGAACTGTCCGCCCGGGCCAATTATGTAGCCAACTGTGTAACCATTGGCGGCTGTTCGTTCATGCACAGTGTTATTCATTGAAAACTCTTCGCCGGGTTTAACGATAGTTCCATCTAAGTACCGAGCTGCCTGACCGATGTTTTGCACGCGATATGGCGCGTACGGAAAATGCTGGGTAAAGCTACTAAGTTTTTCGGTTATACCAAGTGCCTTAGCATCTGCTTCGGTGAAATCGGGTTTAGTGTCACCTAATTCGAGCTCAACAGTGCGCGGAGCACCCTGATCAATAACTTTGAGAACGGCCTGTGCAATTTTGTCTGGATTAATTCCGGTGCCATCTTTGCCCGGAACAACTACCGGCTTGCCATTAACTATTTTGAATGATGCATCAACGGCAGTGTTCCCGATTCCACTGATTTTGGACTTTAACGAGTCAACTAAAAATGTGCCATCCACCTGCGGTGCAAATTTTCCGTCGGCGCCTACATATGTGAGGGCTTTCGCTAAATCCGAAGGCTCTATTGTGCCGTGTTGTTTGCCAACCGTTACCGTGATTGGAAATTCCACCTCAGATTTTGCCGCAGCAACATACTCTTGCGCCTTGGCGTCAGATACTGACGGCTCCACAGGCCCAAATTGCAAAATCAGCGGATCAGTTGGCGTTGGATATGTGCTGATTAACAAATTTTCAGCTGAATCAGCCGAGAGCATCTGACCAGTCTTGCCTTTTAGAAGTTTTGGTGTGGCATTCGCGAATACAATTTTTGGCTCTACGGGCAATTTATCAACCTGAGCTGAAATAGCTGAGATTGCAGTTGTTAATTTTTCTGAATCTGCTTCAACCACTGGGGCAAGCTCGACTGTGCCGGCAATTTGATTCCAAAGCTGTGCTGGCAGCCAAGGGCGACGAGGAACTTGTGCAATGGTTTTCGCCACATTCACAGTAAGTCCAGCGGTAACCGGATCAATTGCGTATCTGCGCTTGTTAACTTCGACATTTATGGGTTTGCCAGCGATTGCAAGTAAGCCAGAATCTAGTTTTATTTCGGCTGATCTAAGCGTCAGGCCACCAATATCAATTCCGGCAACTTTCGTTTTAGCCGCAGTTCGGCCGGAGTAATGCACGACCATGAGTGAATAGATAGCACCGAGAACCAAGACTGCGCCAAGTGATATTAGAAAAAAGTTTCGGCGTCTGTGGCTCGAAACTGCGGGTTCACTCATTACTCGTGGCTCGCTTTCTAATCTTCGCGCTCCTGCATTTTCATTCCGTCAGTGAAAGAAACCGGTAATTCTTCACTGACTTGGATTGGTCGCATTGGGGGCAACGTGCTGGCGCACCCAACCACAATAGCCCCACCAATCACATACATTTTGGACCACCACGCAGAAGCTATTACGGCTTCATGTGAACCGAATTGTTGGCCAAGAATTAGGATGCTGGCAACCCAACCAATTGCCAGCCCGATCGCCGAGGTTCTACTTTGTGCTGAACGCGCCAGCCAAAGTTGGCTAACAACAACTAGCGCCAAAGCGAGTATCGCTCCGTAAGGAATTACTTGCTCGCCAATTTTGATTCGATCAGCTTGAATAAATGCACATGGGATTCCAAGAAGAAGGCCCGAAATTACTCCGACCAATAAATGTGAAATTTTCTGCATCAGAATTTTATTCCTGCAAACAAATCAGTCTCATGACCGTCAGAATCCAACGGACCTAACGAGCCAAATGCAAGTCGGAAATATTCAAAACCCATAACTTGTGAGCCAAGATTGTTAGAGAGTGCGAAAAAACCTGATTCGGCATTGATTTGAGTCTCATGCGCTCTAAGCGCAGCAAGCTTCTGCTCAACAAATTCGCCCGCATCAACAACCGTTGTAATCAGTTCATCAGGACAGGCAAATGGAATATCGTCTGGATCTTGTGCGGCAAACCCAGTATCTTCTCCGTTAGCGCGCAACGCTTCAATGCCTGCTCGAATAACACTGACTGGAAACGCAGTCCAATACATCTTTGAAATTTGCCACGGGGCGCCAAGATCGGGCGCAAAACTCTCAACTGCGGAAAGTGAAGCAGCGTAAGTTGCAACTCGGTGTGCTTGAATGTGGTCGGGGTGGCCATAGCCACCAAAATCGTCGTAGGTAACCATAACTTGCGGCTTAGTTTCGCGAATCACTTTGACCAAATGTTTGGCTGCCTCGAGTAAGTCTGCTTGCCAAAACGTATCTGGCCGCTGGTTAGGCGCAGTCCCTACCATCCCGCTATCACGGTAGGCACCGATACCGCCCAAAATCCGGTAGTCGGTTACGCCAAGCCGTGCCATTGCCTCAGCGAGTTCAGTAAGGCGATGTCCCGCTAATTTGTCCTGTTCATGCGCTGCGAGATGAGCAAGTTCAGGGACAAGAATTTCACCTTCATCACCTAAGGTGCAGGTGATTAAAGTGACATGAGCCCCGTCGGCAACATATTTGGCCATAGTGGCACCGGTGCCAATTGACTCGTCATCAGGATGAGCGTGCACTAGCAATAAACGGCGACTATTAGACATACTTCCACTTTACGAGAACTATTTACCTCTGCACGGCACCTTACAGGCATGAACATGGCAAAATTGAAAAATGAGCGAATCATTTCCGCGCCAAATGGCAGCAACCCGTCATTTCAGATTAGGTACCCCAAGGGGATTCAACCTTTTGGCCGACGCTTCCCTCGTCACATTCCTACGAAGTGATCATGGGCGTGACAGCGTTAACTCGCTGTGGGTTTTCGATACGGACCAGAACCTTGAACGCAAGATTGCCGATCCACGCATGCTGTTGGCCGATACCGAAGACATACCTGACGCGGAACGCGCTCGACGGGAGCGTATGCGCGAGACAACCGGCGGCATTACGAGTTACACATCCGATAACAGCGGAAGACTTTTAGCATTCGCGGTCTCAGGCAAACTATTTACTGCTGACGCAGTTACTCAGGAAGTTCGCGAATTGGAAGTAACCGGAACGATTATCGATCCGCAGGTTTCGCCAGATGGGTCACAGATTATTTGGTCTGATGGACAGAATATCCAAGTTTGTCAGTTCGACGGAAAGAGTCAGAAACCGCTAACTAATGAATCCGCTGAGAATATCTCTTGGGGGCTTTCTGACTTCATTTCAGCTGAAGAATTTGGCCGAATGCGAGGCATTTGGTGGTCACCGGATAGTAAAGGCTTTTTGGCACAACGCACAGATAATTCAGCAGTTAACACGTGGTGGATAAGCGATGTAGCAAATCCGCAATCGGCTCCGCGCGAAATCAAATACCCACAAGCCGGCACGCACAATGCCGAAATCACCTTGCATAGGTTTGACCTCGATGGAAATCAGTCACAAGTTGTCTGGGATAACCAAACTTACGAATACTTGATCAGTGTTTCGTGGCAGGCCGAGCAACTTCCATTAATTACCGTGGCCAATCGAGCCCAAACTGAGTTTGTAACGCACGCACTAACGAACCTTGACCTAGAAGTTGTTCACACAGTTTCAGATCCAGAGTTTGTCGAAGTAATTTCAGGTCAGCCACGCTGGTTGAATGACGAAATTGTTTCGGTTTTAGACAATCGAGCAACAGACACTCGAGAGTTACGAATTGGCAATCGCGCTGTAACTCCCCCTGGCTTGCAAGTAATGTCCGTTGTGTCCGTTTCGGAAAAATTTATCGACATTATTGGCACAAGTAACGCCTTGGATCGACAATTATTTCGTGTGCATCCCTCAGGTGAAGTAACTGAGCTAACCCGCGATGGCAGTACCTCTGCAACGGCCAGTTCAATCATTGGTGAAGACATCTGGCAGATACTTGTAGAGTCTCGGTTGGAGGCCCACGAGTGCACATATCGGCTGATGCGCAATGACGAGCTGATTCATCAGTTCGATTCCCTTGCCGAGCAACCTATCGTCACACCGGTAGTTCAATTTTTTGAAACTGGCCCGCACAACGTTAATACTGCTGTGTTATTTCCTACTGATCACAAATTTGGCAGCAAGAAACTCCCTATCCTGTTGCGCCCATACGGCGGCCCGCACGGCGCCCAAGTTTTAAACGCTGCCAATATTTACGCGGAAGATCAATGGTTTGCCGATCAAGGCTTCTGTGTCGTCATTGCTGACAATCGAGGCACACCAGGTCGGGGGCCACTATGGGATCATTCGATTTACCAAGATTTTGTTGATCCGATACTTGATGATCAACAGAGCGCAATTTTCGATATCGCAAAATTATTTCCTGCCGATGTTGATGCAACCAAGGTTGGCATAACTGGTTGGTCATTCGGCGGATACCTTGCCGCGCTGGCAGTGATGAATCGACCAAACATTTTCCATGCGGCAGTTGCTGGCGCGCCAGTAACCGAATGGTTGCTGTACGACACTGCTTACACCGAACGCTATCTTGGACACCCAGATGAACATCCAGATGTTTACAAACATAATTCACTGCTCGAACAGGTCAATCACTTGCAGCGACCACTACTTCTGATTCACGGAACGGCAGACGATAACGTAGTTTTTGCCCATACCCTGCAGCTATCTAGTCATCTTCTGGCCAACAAAGGTGAGCACAGTGTGCTACCACTTTCTGGCGTTACACACATGACGCCACAAGAAGTGGTTTCAGAAAACATTGCCTTGCAATCAGTTGCATTCTTTAAGCAGCAACTAGTTAGCCAATAAAGTCCATACCAGTAGCAGCAGGATGCACGGTTGCACTAGAAATTACTTCTGGGTAGTGGCAAGCCACTTCATGACCCGGAGAAATTTGCCGCAATTCTGGAACGCTAGATACACATAAATCTGTCTTCTTTGGACACCTAGTGTTGAAAACACATCCACTCGGTGGATTGCTTGGACTAGGTAATTCGCCTTTGAGGATGATGCGTTCACGATTTCGCTCAAGGTCTGGATCAGCAATTGGAACTGCTGACATAAGGGCGTGTGTGTACGGATGCATAGAAGTTGCGAACAAATCGTCGCGACTAGCAATTTCCATAATCTTGCCCAGATACATAACCGCAACTCGATCAGAAATATGATGCACTACAGATAAATCGTGTGCCACAAACAGATATGCGATTCCATAATCATTTTGAATGTCTTCGAGCAGATTCAGGACCTGAGCCTGAATCGAAACATCTAGAGCTGACACCGGTTCATCACACACAATAAACTTTGGCTGCAATGCAATGGCTCGGGCAATACCGATGCGTTGGCGCTGACCACCCGAGAAATCGCCCGGGTATCGGTTGTAATGCTCCGGGTTAAGCCCCACGCGCTCTAACAAATCTTGAACAGCTTGTTGAATGCCGCCCGTTGGTTTAACCTTCTGAACCTTAAACGGGGCAGCGATGATGTCGCCAATCGTATGACGCGGATTAAGTGACGAAAATGGATCCTGAAAAATCATCTGTAAGTCGCGACGCAATGGAACCAAGTCGCGCTTTGCCAATTTTGTGATGTCATTGCCAGCGAATTCCACAGTTCCACTTGTCGGTTCAACAAGTCGCAAAATAGTGCGACCTGCGGTTGATTTACCGCAACCACTTTCGCCAACAAGACCCAAAGTTTCGCCGGGCATAACCTCAAATGAGATGCCGTCTACTGCGCGAACCGCGCCGCTTTGCCGTTGCCTGAAGATACCTTCACTGATCGGAAAATGTTTGGTTACATTTGTAACCCGCATGATTGGCTCGGTCATGACACATCACCTGATTTTCCTGGCCGCAAAATCTTGCGCTGTTGCGCACTCAAATGACATCGTGCTTGATGCCCATCAGATACATCAAGAAGTTCAGGGAATTCTGTCAAGCAACGCTCGCCCACAGTGCTTGCATACTTACACCTTGGCGCGAAAACGCAGCCGGTAGGAACATTTATCAGCGATGGTGGGGTGCCTGGAATTGGTTCCAACCGATCATCGAGGCTTTGCACTTTTGGAATTGAATCTAGTAAGCCCCATGTGTACGGCATCTGCGGTTGATAAAAAAGCTCTCTAGCGCTGGCATGTTCAACTGCGCTGCCGCCATACATAACGACGACTTCATCGGCCATGTCGGCGACAACGCCCAAGTCGTGGGTAATTAACACAATCGCAGTATTGAATTCAGCCTGTAAATCTTTGAGCAGCTGCAAAATTTGAGCTTGAACAGTGACATCAAGCGCAGTTGTTGGTTCATCTGCAATCAGAACTTTGGGATCGTTGATTAAAGCCATTGCGATCATCACACGCTGGCGCATGCCTCCAGATAATTCGTGTGGATAAGCCTTTAGGACGCGGTCCACACTTGGGATACCGACTCGCTCCAACATAGTTCTGGCCCGCTCAAGTGCTTGGTTTTCCTGAACCTGATTATGCACTTGCACTGCTTCCACAAGTTGCGCACCGATCCGATAAAACGGATGCAGCGCACTTAATGGATCTTGGAAAATCATGGCAATTTCGCGGCCACGTAGCAGGCGCATCTGTTCGGGGTCAGTGCCGACAAGATTGCGTTCTTCAAAAAGGACATCACCAGTTACTTTTGCTTTGCTTTTACCCAGCAAACCCATGATTGCCAGACTTGAAACACTTTTGCCCGAGCCAGATTCGCCAACAATAGCCAAAGTTTTTCCAGCAGAAACTTCGTAGGAAAGATTTGAAACTGCATGCACAATTCCGTCCTCAGTTGTGAACTCAACACTGAGGTTCTGAACCGATAAGAGCGCAGATGAATTAGCCATCAATTTGCACCCTCGGATCAATCAAGACATATAAAATTTCGACAATGGCCATAGCCACGATCACCACTGCTGCTGCCAAGAGCGTGGTGCCAAGCAGCACTGGTAAGTCGTACTGCTGGACAGAATCAATCGCTAGGCGACCGATTCCTGGTAACCCGAAAACTGATTCGATAATTACCGCGCCACCTAAAAGTCCAGCGAAGTCCAAACCAGCTGAAGTTACGATCGGGGTCAATCCGGCTCTGAATGCATGTTTGCGAACCACTTTGCGCTCGGGTACACCTTTAGCTCGGGCGGTACGAATAAAGTCATTGCCCAAAGTATCGAGCATCTGACTGCGAGTCATTCGGGTGTAGTAAGCCATATTTAAAATGGCTACCGAAATCCACGGCAATATCATCGTCTGTAGAAAACCTAAAATGTCTGTTTTTGGCGCAACATAGGACGGATAAGGCAAAAGGTTCCAGCGAACGACGATGAAGGTCAGCAACACCAGCCCAACGAAGAAGGTTGGTAACGAGTAGCCAATCAAAGTTGCCGAAAGAATTGCGCGATCTTGCCATTTGCCCCGGTGTAGCGCGGCAAAAATACCGGAGGCAATTCCACCGAACATCCAAATTACAAACGAGCCGATCGCCAAATAGATAGTTACTGGAAGTGCGTTAGCAAGAAGTGTGGTTACATTTTCGCCTTGACGGAAGGAATATCCCAGACATGGTGCTGGGCAATCAAATGCTGCTTGGCCATAACCGTAAGTGCGACCAACAAAAATCCCCTTAAACCAATGCGCGTATTGAACCACTAGCGGCTGATCTAGACCTAGACGAACTCGGTTTGCCGCCACGATTGATGGGGTACAAGACTTGCCACAAGTGAGCATGGCGGGGTCTGTCGGTACGGCGCTGAAAAGCAAAAATGTGACGATGCTGAGCAATAGGAGCATCAAAGTCATAAGAGTTAGACGCCTAGCGATAAATGGAAACAATTGATGCACCTCCCTGCGTCAATCTTTACATTAGACGCATTTGTGGGCGGAACTCGGTCCGCCCACAAATGCGCACTCAATGTAGTGCTAGTACTTGTTACTACTTACTAACCGAAAGGTTGGCATAAGGCCAGGAACCGTATGCGCCCCAAATGTAAGCACCGCTTACCTTTGAGCCGACAAGACGTTGTTCAAGTCCGAAACGATTTGGGAAAGCAAGAGCAAGCTGCGCTGCTTCCTTATTCAAATCCTGCCAAGCTTTCGCTTGCTCCGCGCGATCAGTGATCGCCTTTGCTGCTGCAACCTTGTCGAGCCAAGCTTTGTCGGCGTAATGCGACAAATCAAAGCCACCGGTAGGTGTAAACAACTCAGGGATAACGGTTGAGGCGTTCAGCCAGTCAGGAGCCCAACCAGCACCACTCATGCCACCCTGCTTTGCTGGGTCGAGAATGATTCCGTAGTAAGCACCAGCATCAAGACCATTTGGCTTGACCACAATTCCAACACGGGCAAGGGATGCGACAATTGCTGCTGCGCCCTGATCGCCAGTAGGTGACTTGACGTAGTCAAATACCAATGGATTCGGGAACTTTTCACCAGATTCCTTGATTAGCTTCTTTGCCAATGCAACGTTTCCGGTAGCTGGAATCTTGTCGCCAAGCAGTCCATCCCAAAGTCCGGTCGGTGCATAATCCTGACCAATGTTTGGCTTGATGAATCCGTCTGCGTAATCACCGGCATACACTCCACCTGCAATCTTGCGTAGTGCCTCGCGGTTCAAGCCGGCCAGGATTGCCTGACGATGCTTAACATTTGGCACCTTCTGGGTGTTGATAGCTGAGTAGTAAACGTATGGATCAAGTTCGTTGAATCGGCGATCCGCATACTGCGCACCGCTGAACACTGCAGAAAGCTTGGTTGGCAAAATACCATCAGGCGAAATTGCCATTGAGTCCTTGCCTGAATCCTGCATCATACGTTCGGTGACCAATTCAGATGGAACAGAGAAGTTGTATTCAATCTTGTCTGGGTAGGCCTTACGGAATGAATCAGTGGCTGGATCCCAATTTGGGTTACGGACCAAAATCAACTTTGACTTTTTAACATACGACTGAATCTGGTACGGTCCATTTGACTGAACTGCGTCGTCATACTTTTCACCGGTATCTTTTGCCTTCTGCACTGGGGCAAACGCGCTAAGAGTCACGGAGTAATTAAAGTCGGATGCAGCGGCAGCCAGATTGAATGAGATCTTGTTGCCGTCACAAGTAACCGCTTTGTCATAGAGTGCCTGCCCTGCGGCATCACCCTTGTATGGCCCGGCGTACTTTGATGAGCCATCTGCGTTCTTAGGGATATCCAATAATGAAATCGCATAAGTTGGGCCGTCAGTAATTATGTCGGTAGCGAAAGTACGTGAAACACCGTACTTAACATCTTCACAAGTTACTGCAGAACCATCTTGCCATTTGACGCCATCGCGAATCGTGAACGACCAAGTCTTACTTCCATTTGAAGCGGTACCAGTATCGGTAGCAAGGTCAGCTACTAACTTACTTGCTTCATTGTTATCTTTGTTAAGCGTGTACTGAGTGAGGGTACGGTTTAAGTAACCGCTGGCAAACGCCAAATCTTCACCCGTGTAATTGCGCTGTGGGTCAAGGTGCAAAATCTGCTCTGCCATCGTCAAGATGTAAAGCGTTCCACCTTTGGTACCTGTTGCGCCGTCGTCGCTCTTTGCACACGATGTGAGCAATAGTGCGACTACTGCTGCACCCACGCCAAGGCGGATGCTTGTTTTGTTCTTCATGGCATTTCCTCCAAATGAATCGACCAATCGAATCTGTTGTTTAGTTGTTGGTTCTTTCGAACCTTTCTTCCAGGTGCACACCTAAAAGAAACTTTTGTTTGCAGTTCAGACTTTTACGCCCGATCAGCTTGCGGATCAAGGGCGTCTCGAAGTGCATCACCCAAGAGGTTAAATGCCAAAACCACCAGAACTAGCATGGTTAATGGCACAAAGAAATAAAACGGATCTACGGTGAAATAGCCCACTGAATCATCGAGCATGGCGCCCCAAGACGCTGTTGGTGGGACCACGGAAACGCCGAGATACCCGAGCGCTGCTTCTACGCCAATCAAACTTGGTAGAGCCAATGTCGTGTAGACCAAGATGGGTGCCCATAGATTTGGCAACAACTCTACGAAGAGAATGCGCCGAGAATTCGAACCAATCGAGATGGCCGCTTCAATGAACTCTCGCTCACGTAACGAGACAACTTGACCTTGAATAACTTTGGCCAAATACGCCCAGCCGAAAAAACTTAGCAGCCCAATCATGGTAACTATGTTGGCCGCTGTGCCTTCGGGAACGCCAAAAGCTGAAACGCGCTGCTGCAAAACCGGGAACATCGCGATTACTAACAGAAGGAATGGGAAAGACAAAATCAATTCCATGAATCTGTTGAGCGCCGAATGTAGGAATCCGCGAGAGTTGCCAGCAATGATGCCAACCACGACACCTGCGAGAACGCTAAAGAATGTGGCTGAAACCGCAACTAATAATGAAACACGTGACCCGTACAAAAGTCGAGCCAGAATGTCGCGCCCAGTTGACGGTTCGATCCCAAGTGGGTGAGCAAGTGAAATCCCGCCTAGTTTTCCATTAGGCAAGCCGCCATAATCGCTGATGAGATTGCTGTTGAAATCATAAGGGTCAATTTTTAACACGTTGCAAATCAGCGGAGCAAAAATTGCTAAACTCGCCACAAGCAATAAAACAGCAATACTGACTAATGCTAATTTGTCGCGTTTGATTCGCAACCATGCGAGTTGTCCAAGAGTACGGCCAGCAATAGCTGGTTCACCCCCGCCAGGCATAGGAACACCCTCAGAAAACTCAGTGGTTCCTAAAACCGACATTTCCACCAATTCCCTAGACGATTATTAGTCTTTACCCTATTAGTAAACGAATAGGTAAACCTGAATTTTCAGAATAATTTTGTCCCACGAAATAAGACAAATGGGGTTAATTGGACCTTCTTTCAGGTTACTAGCGCTTAAGCCCAACATTCACGATGTCGTATTGTCCGCCGAGTGCCTGCTGGATATAAATCCCGAGTACTCTCGGATTTCGATACATTAACAAGGAATCTTGGGCATATGGCAGATACACCGCTTGGTTCATAACTATGTCATTGATTTGTTTACTTAATTCGGCTGTTCGCTCAGGCGATGTCACCATCGCATCCAAATTTGAATTGATGTTCTGATTATCAACCAGCGCTAGATTCTGGTTAGCAAATGGCCCAATCAATCTGCTGTCGACAAAGTCTGCCCAAAAGTCTGAGGCGCTGCCGATTGACGATTGTGCGCCACTTGCTACAAGCGCAATGCCATTGTTTGCTAACTGATCGACATTACGGGTCAGCAAAATAAATTTCGAGTAATTATCGAAGCGCTTCGGTGCCACCACAATTCCAACTTGCGCCAAACTTGCCTGGATGCTTCGGAATACCTGCGCACCTATCCCAAGGTTCAGATATGCCATAGTGATTTCAAAGCCATCCGGATAGCCACAGCGCTTCAATGCCGACACAGCTGCATCAACATTTCCATTTGGATTAGCCGCACTCTTATACAAATCATTTTTAGGGGCAAAGCCGGCGATATTTGAGGCTAGAAGTGAGGTAGCAACCTGTGACTTTTCCGATCCACCGCGAATTTTTTGTAGCGCGGTTTTATCAATGGCGTAAAAAATAGCTTGACGGCAAGCCAATCGGTTCAGCGGAGCTGCTTGCGGGCGGACGACTAGAAAATTAATAAAACCAGTCACAGGATGATCAAACTGTGCTTGCTTAGCCTTTACTAGAGTTGCAACGTCTGTTCCCTGTATCTCAAAATCTTCACCCAACCGAACATCGATTTTGTTATTCAGAGTAGCCGCATTTAAAGCAGCTACGTCTTTAATCACTTTCCATGAGATGCCAGTTAAATGCGGGGCGCGAATTGCATCGGTTGCCTGCGTCCAATATTTATTACGGGTGAATCGGACGACTTGATTCTTTCGACTGAGATTTAGCACAAATGGTCCATTGGATCCTGGGCTAAGTCCATAAGCTTTCTTCTGTCCCAGTAAATGAACAGCCCGCGACTTCTGTATCACAGCGAACTGAGGCAGGGCTAGAACTTTATCAAAATCTGCACTTGGACTCTTCAGATGGAAAATAATCGTGTCATTACCGATTGTGGAAATTGAACTTAAGTGTTTTTTCCCGTATTTACCGGGCCCTCTATAGAGTGGGACACCCTTCACACATGCACTGAGTAAACATAAATATTTTTCGCTAACCGGACCAATGAGCGCTGGGGAATATAAGCGTTCTATTGAATACCTTACGTCCCGAGCAGTCAGTGGTTCTGCGTTATTCCAACGCACATTTTGTCGTAACTTAATCGACCATCTGGTCTTGTCTGCGTTAACTTGAGGGCTGACTGCAGCCAAATCTGGCTGTACCTGCAGGCTAGCCGTTCCAGCTTGACCACTAAACGCCATCAAATTTCGAGCATAAAGGCGAAATACTACTCCGCACCATGTATCAAAACTGGCAGCCGGATCAAAAGAATCACAAAGACGAGACGAGCCCAAAACCAAATTGCCGCCGTCTTGCGCAACTTTACCGACAACACGTTCTAGCCCAGCATTTTCTTGCGGACCAACTGTGCTTGTTGGGATTGAACCAGCGAGTAGCGCAATGCAAATTCCCACCACGGCCGCAACGCCGAGGCTACGAGGTGATGGAACCGCTAACTTCACGAATTGTGTGTCTTTGCTTTCGCTCGAGCTCGATCGCGATCAGTCTTAGTCAAAAGAACTTTACGGATTCGGACAAAAGTTGGAGTTACTTCAACGCATTCATCTTCGCGGCAAAATTCAAGGGCCTGTTCTAGGCTTAACTGCTTAGCTGGAATTAAGCGCTCAAGTTCATCTCCTGTTGCCGAGCGAACGTTGGTAAGTTTCTTTTCGCGAACTACATTGACATCCATGTCTTCTGAACGTGCGTTCTCGCCAATTATCATGCCTTCATAAACTTCAGTAGTAGGCGAAACAAAAAGTGTGCCACGCTCCTGGATACTGAAACACGCATACGCAGTAACCGCGCCACGGCGATCGGACACTAAAGAACCGTTTGGTCGGGTGCGCAATACGCCAAACCATGGCTCGTACTTTTCGAAAACATGGTGGAGCAATCCGGTGCCGCGAGTTTCAGTTAGGAACTCTGTACGGAATCCGATTAAACCTCGAGCTGGTACCAAATATTCCATTCGGACCCAGCCCGTGCCATGATTAACCATTTGTTCGAGACGGCCTTTTCTTAACCCAAGCAACTGAGTAACAACGCCAACGTAGTCTTCAGGAACATCGATCGTGAGTCGCTCAACTGGCTCGTGACGCTTGCCATCAATTTCACGGGTAACTACCTGTGGTTTACCAACAGTTAGTTCGTACTTCTCTCGGCGCATTAACTCAACAAGAACCGCAAGTTGCAGTTCACCACGACCTTGAACTTCCCAAGTATCCGGTCGTTCAGTATCTAGTACTCGCAAAGAGACATTGCCAATAAGTTCAGCATCCAGACGAGTTTTCAATAACCGCGCGGTTACCTTGCTGCCAGTTTCACCAGCAAGCGGCGAGGTATTAATGCCAATAGTCATGGAGATTGACGGTTCGTCAACGGTGATTACTGGCAATGGAATTGGGTTATCTGGATCTGCCAAAGTTTCACCGATAGTGATGTTTTCCATACCGGCCACCGCAATGATGTCACCTGGCCCAGCAGATTCTGCCGAAACTCGAGTAAGAGCTTCGGTCATCAGAAGCTCAACAACTTTTACGCGCTCAATCGTGCCATCTGATTTGCACCAAGCAACCTGCTGTCCTTTTTTGATTGTTCCATTGCGCACGCGGCAAAGTGCCAAGCGACCTAGGTACGGAGATGAATCAAGGTTGGTTACATGTGCTTGTAGTGGAGCTTCAGGATCGTACACGGGCGCTGGAACTGTTTCGATCAAAGTGCGAAACAGTGGCTCGAGATCTTCCTCATCTGGCATTCCGCCATCTACTGGACGAGTAAGGGATGCACGGCCCGCTTTTGCTGATGCATAAACGATTGGGAAGTTGATCTGCTCTTCGGTGGCATCAAGATCGAAGAATAATTCGTAAGTTTCATTTACAACTTCTTCGATTCGCGCATCACTTCGGTCGACCTTGTTGATAACAAGTACAACCGGAAGTTTCTTAGCCAAAGCTTTACGCAAAACGAAGCGGGTTTGCGGAAGTGGACCTTCACTGGCATCAACCAACAGCAATACACCATCGACCATTTCCAAGCCACGCTCAACTTCGCCACCGAAGTCAGCGTGTCCAGGGGTGTCGATGATGTTAAGTGTCGCGCCGTCAGGAGAAGCGGGGCCGATATAGCGAACAGCGGTATTTTTGGCCAAGATGGTGATGCCTTTTTCCCGCTCTAGATCCATGGAATCCATCACGCGATCATTGACATCCTGATGAGCGGAAAATGCACCTGATTGCCAAAGCATGGCGTCAACAAGAGTGGTTTTACCGTGGTCAACGTGAGCGATGATGGCTACATTACGAAGGTCTGAGCGAGAAACTAATTGGGTCACTGAAGTAAGTCTATTTCATTTATGCCAAACCAATAACCACAGCGAAAATGGCCAATAATCGCGGATAAGCCCGTTTTAACTGGTTACCGTAAAAAATCTTTCACGAATGAAATCTTTTTGTACGCTGCTGCCTAAAACAAAATCGCATTCACCCACAATTGTGAATCCCCATTTCTCATAAAAGCGATTCGCACGCTGGTTCTCTTGATTTACGTTTAACCAGATAGCAGACCAACCGAGTTCATGAACTAATTCAAAGCAACGTTGCATTAACTTTTGTGCAATACCTTGACCATGATGATCAGGACTTACGTAAAACTTACTCAACTCAACTGTGCTGGCCGCTGACGATAACGCGCCAGCAATTTGGTCGTTATCGGTATGGGCAAAAATTAAAATCGCAAACCCTAATAATTTTGAACCATCACTAGCGACAATAACTGCGGTCTCATCATTTGCGATGTAACTTTTGAAATTTTCTGCTGAGCATTTGTGTGACAGGTGAACTTTTATGTCTTCAGCTGTTGTATCAGGTGGGCAGGCAAGAGGAAATGCCTCTGTGATGAGGTGTTGCATTGCGATTGCATCGGGCATTTCGGCATGACGGATCATGGTATTCACAGCATCAGGTATAGCAAAAAATCTCAGACATTGAATCTAAATTCGACAACATCTCCGTCTGCCATGACATATTCTTTGCCTTCCATCCGGACTTTGCCCTTGGATTTAGCCTCGGCAACCGAACCAGCCTCAACTAAATCTGCATACCCTACAATTTCTGCCTTGATAAATCCCTTTTGGAAATCGGTATGGATTACCCCAGCGGCTTCAGGGGCAGTCGCCCCACGGCGAATTGTCCAAGCCCGCGCCTCTTTCGGCCCAGCAGTTAAGTAAGTCTGCAAACCAAGAGTGTCAAAGCCCACGCGAGACAAAACTGCGATACCGCTTTCATTTTGGCCAACAGTTTGTAATAGTTCCAGGGCCTCGGCTTCATCGAGTTCAGTGAGGTCTGCTTCAAGTTTTGCATTCAAAAAAACCGCTTCCGCAGGGGCAACAAGAGCAGAAAGTGATGCCTTCAGTGCATCATCTAACATCTCTTCGTCATCCAAGTTGAAAACATATAGGAATGGTTTTGCGGTCAATAAGAATAGTTCGCGAATTGGCTCAGCATCCATACCGGAGGCAAATACCGTTTGACCTGAATTCAAAATTTCACTGGCTTGCTCGGCTGCTTCAAGTACAGCCGCGCGGCTCTTGTCTTGTTTTGCTTCCTTGGTTAAGCGCGGAATTGCTTTTTCCAAAGTCTGCATGTCAGCAAGAATCAATTCGGTATTTATGGTTTCAATATCGTCAGCTGGTGAAACTTTGCCATCTACGTGAATAACATCTGGATCAGAGAATGCACGAATAACCTGACAAATCGCATCTGACTCACGAATATTTGCAAGAAATTTATTTCCTAGCCCCTCACCTTCGCTGGCGCCACGTACGATGCCAGCGATATCAACAAAGGTCACAGTTGCAGGAAGTATCTCTTGTGAACTGAAAATTCCCGCCAACACTTTTAGTCGAGCGTCCGGTACGGCAACTACCCCAGTGTTTGGTTCAATCGTTGCAAATGGATAGTTTGCCGCCAACACATTATTGCGAGTCAAAGCGTTAAATAGTGTTGATTTTCCGACGTTTGGAAGGCCGACGATGCCAATTGTTAATGCCATAACCACAAGCGTACCTGTGCTCTGGTTTAAGTTGGTCAGGCACTATCTATCTATTTGAGGCACTAGCGTATGAGTATGACAAGTGAACAAGTAACTTCTACAGATCTTGCGCAAAAGCGTGGCGGCCTTAAGTATGTTGAAGTCGTCGGGCTATCCATAGTCATTGTCGCGTTAGCAATGGCGTTCAACATTGCGTTTAATCACAGCATCGGAATCGTTGCAGACCTTGGACTCTTAGTAGCCACGGTTGCTGTTTCATTAAGAGTTGAACCGAAGGATTTTGTTGCCACAATCTGGAGTCCATCTATTTCCTGGTTTATTGCTGTTTTAACAGTTGGACAATTCGCCACAAATAATGGCGGCTCTTGGAAAGTGCAACAAGCATTCTTGCTGGTCTACGGCTTAGGCTCACATTTTTTGTGGCTTCTTGGTGCTACAGCGCTAGCAGTTGTGATTCATTATTTCCGAGGCCGGAAGACTTAACTTTTAGCAGCCTTCATATCGCGTCGAAGTTCTGGAGGTAAAGCAAATAGTAAATGCTCGTCGGCCGTTGTTACTTCTTCAATTTCACCAAATCCGCGCTGCGCCAACCATGCAAGCACATCGTCAACAAGTAACTCAGGAACTGAAGCTCCACTGGTTACCCCAACAGTTGAGATGCCATCTAGCCATTTTTCGTCAATTTCACTGGCAAAATCAATCCGGTACGCGAACTTAGTGCCGCTTTCTAAAGCTACATCGACTAAACGCACAGTGTTTGAAGAGTTGGCTGAACCGACTACCAACATCAACTCGCATCGTGAAGCAATTTCTTTCACGGCCCACTGGCGATTTTGTGTTGCATAGCAAATGTCGTCACTTGGTGGATCAATTAACTGTGGGAAGCGCTCGCGTAATTTTGCTACCGCAGTTAAAGTTTCGTCCACTGAGAGTGTGGTTTGCGAAAGCCAGGCAACTGGGCGATCTGGATCAATTTGCACTGTTTCAACTTGCTCTAATCCATCTACCAGTGTGATGTTGCCAATAGCCTCACCCATTGTGCCTTCAACTTCTTCATGACCCTCATGGCCAATTAAAAGAATTTGATAATCGTCACTGGCAAAACGACGAGCTTCAGCATGAACTTTGGTAACCAGCGGACACGTTGCGTCAATTGTCTTTAGATTTCGAGACTGAGCTTCATCGTGGACACTTGGAGCCACGCCATGTGCGCTGAATACAACTGTTGCGCCTTCAGGAATTTCATCGGTTTCGTCCACAAAAATTGCGCCACGCTCTTCAAGGGCGGTTACAACATGCTTGTTGTGCACAATCTGCTTACGCACGTAAATCGGTGCGCCATAGAGTTCTAGCGCATGTTTGACAGTCTCTACTGCGCGGTCAACACCAGCGCAATATCCACGCGGCTTTGCCAATAAAACTTTTCCACTCACTCTCCTATCGTAAGCCACACCCCAATGTCGTGCTCGCACGGCAGAATAGAGCCTGTGAGCGTTACAGATCCTGTTCTTCCGGGTAAAGGCCCCGATAGTCCAGTGCCAGTTTCTGAGCTAAGTCAGATGATGGGCGACTACATCGCACGGCTTGGCTCAGTTTGGGTTGAAGGACAAGTAGCTGAAATCAACATGCGTGGCGGCCTCTCGTTTGTAAGTCTGCGCGATGTCGCTAGCGATGCAACTCTCAAACTGTTCACCTGGGAACGTTCGACTCTTGAAGTTACTCCTGCGATAGAACAAGGTTCTCGTGTCATTGCCCAAGTCAAAGCAGATTGGTGGAAGAACAAAGGCACTCTGCAATTCAAAGTCATGCAGATCCGAATGGTTGGTCTTGGTGAACTCATGGCTCGCCTTGAGGCACTGCGCGATACTTTGGCGGCCGAAGGTTTGTTCGCGCCCGAGCGCAAAAAACCTATTCCATTTTTACCGCGCCGAATTGGTTTAGTTTGTGGAAAGAACAGCGATGCCAAACATGATGTGATTGAAAATGCTCGTCGGCGCTGGCCTGATGCCAATTTTGAAATTCGCGAAGTTAAAGTTCAAGGGGTCACAGCCGTTCGCGAAGTAAGTGATGCAATAACTGAACTTGATGCAATTGATGACATCGATGTGATTGTGGTCGCCCGTGGGGGTGGAAGTTTTGAAGATTTACTACCGTTTAGCGACGAGTCATTAGTTCGCACGATTTCAAAAGCACAAACCCCAATCGTGGTGGCAATTGGCCATGAGGAAGATCGACCTTTAGTCGATTACGTCGCTGATTATCGAGCCTCAACACCAACCGATGCTGCGAGCAAAATTGTTCCAGATGTTTTAGAAGAGCTTGCATACATCAATGCGCTGCGTAATCAGGGATTTGCCCTGCTGACAACAACAATCGCTAGGCACGGTCAAGAACTCGCGACGCTACGGGCTAAACCTGCCTTGGCGAATCCAAGTGTGTTAATCGACCAGAGACTCAGTGCTAACACATCTCTTCGCGAACAATTGCATTCGAGAGTTTCAACTCGAATACAACTTGGCGCCGCTGAAATCCGCGGTATTCAAGGAACGCTCCGAGCGCTTTCGCCGCAAGGCACTTTAGATCGTGGCTACGCGATTATGCGTGACGCAAATCAAAATGTGATTAAAGCAGTTGGACAAGTTAAACCCGGCGAAGTTTTAACAATTCGAATTTCAGATGGTGAATTCACAGTTCGCGCTACCGACTAGCCATCTAAACAGCAGGCGGCACTTGCTCAGGTGTAACTAGTACTGGCGCGAATAACTGTGCGGATTAATCTTGCGAATCAGGCTGTGGTCGCAACGCCGCCAAACGTTCACGAGCGCTTGCTAAATGTTTTTCACAAACAGCGGCTAATTTCTCGCCCTGTTCCCATAATGAAACCATGTCATCAAGTGGTAATTCTTTATTTTCGATTTGCGCGACAACTTCATCAAGTTGTGCTTTTGCTTGCTCATAGGACAAGTTTGAAAAATCTTCAGCCATATTCATATCGTAGTGCGCTTTGGTGTCACGAACCCTTAGTAACTGGAACCAAGAGCGCAACGAACCTGGCTAGTTCAGCAAACGAGGCTGTGCCAGAAACATATGCGGTGTCTGCACCCAACGGTCGATAAAGCAATCGGGCCAGTGGCTTCTTTTGCGAGCACATACTCCATGTTTTGCCCGCAATTTTCATCTGTCCTGAGCAGACTCCATTATTACTCGCCGCTGCAATAATCTGCTTCTGATCACCATCGCTTTGCCACAACGACACATATTCGCCTGCTGCAGTTTTGTAGCCCAAGTACCATCGGCTGGCCCCGGGCTTGCCATAACTTTCAGCTTCAAAGCGTGCCTGAGTTAGTTGATAGCCAGCCGGCGTTCCACCTGAACCACGCCCCGGCACCAGAATTGGCCACGACCCTTGGCTTAGCGCCGTGCTCTGCGCTTGGTCAAAGTTAGCAACAGGCATTTTCTGGGCATGCGAGCGGTAAGTGATGCCCATAATGATTAAAACGGTAAGCAGAACAGCGCCCATGCTAAAGATCATGTCGCGCGCAGTTTCGCGTCCGCGTTTTTTGGCCATGTTCTTATCTTGCCCTGTAGCGCCGCGTTTTGCTTGGGCGCAGGTATCGCCAGAGATAACTATTGCCTGTTATCAGGCGTAGGCTGGAGACATGGTCGAATTTCAATATGCAGATATGTTGTCCGCCAACTCACCTGTTCCTGAATTTCGCCTGATTACAACCGAGGGAATCACCACAGAAACTCTAGGCGATCGAACTTTTCTATCTATAAGTGCTGAAACACTGCAGAAAGTTGCTTACGAGGCAATCCACGATATTTCACACTATTTGCGCACTAGCCATCTCGAACAACTTCGAGCGATTTTCGATGATCCGGAAGCGTCAAGTAACGACCGCTTTGTTGCGCTAGACCTTTTGAAGAATGCCAACATCTCAGCTGGTGGTGTTTTGCCAATGTGCCAAGACACCGGAACTGCAATCGTCTCAGCCAAACGTGGGACCCAGGTGTTAACCACTGGCAGTGACGAAGAACAACTGAGTCATGGAATTTTTAACGCCTACGAATCTTTGAACTTACGTTATTCCCAAATGTCACCTGTCACTATGTGGGAAGAAAAAAATACGGGCTCAAACTTACCTGCTCAGATTGAAATTTATGCCGATACCAAACCTGGACATGAGAACGCATATGAAATGTTGTTCATTGCAAAAGGTGGTGGCAGTGCAAATAAGAGTTTCTTATTTCAGGAGACTAAAGCCGTATTGAATCCGACAAAATTCATGGAATTCATGTCGGACAAATTACGGCAAATTGGCACATCAGCATGTCCCCCATATCATTTGGCCATTGTTGTCGGTGGCACTAGTGCGGAGTACGCGCTCAAAGTCGCAAAACTTGCCAGTACTCGTTACTTAGATGGGATGTCTACATCTGGAGGCGAACTTGGCATTGGTTTCCGAGATACCGAATTGGAAGAAGAAATTCTCAAACTGACGCAGGGATTTGGAATAGGCGCCCAGTTCGGTGGCAAGTACTTCTGCCACGATGTGCGGGTAATCCGCCTGCCACGACATGGAGCCTCTTGCCCGATTGCAATTGCAGTTTCGTGTTCGGCAGATCGCCAAGCTCTAGTGCGCATTGATGCAACAGGTGCTTACATTGAAAAACTTGATCGCGACCCAGCCCGGTTCCTGCCAGAAATCACGGACGCCCACTTGGACGACGACGTTGTGGCAATTGATTTGAATCAACCAATGGACGCTGTGCGTGCTCAACTATCTGCATACCCGGTCAAAACGCGACTTTCACTGTCTGGCTCGTTAATTGTTGCTCGAGATATTGCTCATGCGCGAATTTTAGAAAAATTAGAACGAGGTGAAGAACTGCCGCAATATTTTAAAGATCATGCTGTCTATTACGCAGGTCCAGCCAAAACTCCAGCCGGATATGCTTCTGGTTCATTCGGGCCAACTACTGCGGGGCGCATGGATAGCTACGTAGAGAAGTTCCAATCACTGGGCGGTTCACTTGTGATGCTAGCCAAAGGAAATCGCAGTGATGTGGTTGCGCAATCTTGCGCCCAATACGGCGGTTTCTATCTAGGTTCAATTGGTGGACCCGCAGCAATTTTAGCCAAAGAAAATATCACAAAAGTTGAAGTATTGGATTTTGAAGATTTAGGGATGGAAGCGGTTTGGAAAATTGATGTCGTTGATTTTCCAGCATTTGTAATTATTGACGATAAAGGCAACGACTTTTATGCAAGTACTACCCGCACGCTAATCAACCCTGGGCTGTAAAAAACTTGTCCTGCGAAAAATTTTGGCGGCAAGAATCAAGCAGAGCTTTGGTAAAACGGTCGTGTTTAAACCGCAAGATTCTTATTTATTAAACGGGCAACTCTTCCAAAAGTTCTGTAACTAAGGCAGCAATCGGCGAGCGTTCAGATCGGGTCAGAGTTACGTGTGCAAACAACGGGTGACCTTTAAGTTTTTCAACCACTGCTACAACACCATCGTGACGCCCAACCCGCAGATTGTCTCGCTGGGCGATGTCGTGCGTAAGTACAACTCGACTACCTTTACCAATACGCGATAGAACAGTTAGTAGCACATTGCGTTCGAGGGATTGTGCTTCGTCGACTATGACAAAAGTGTCGTGTAATGAACGACCACGAATGTGAGTCAGAGGCAAAACTTCCAACATGCCGCGGTCAACAATCTCATCAATAACCTCTGCTGAGGCAACCGCAGATAGTGTGTCAAAGACTGCCTGTGCCCAAGGCGACATCTTTTCGTTCTCACTGCCTGGTAAGTAGCCGAGTTCTTGACCGCCCACTGCGTAGAGCGGGCGAAATACGACCACTTTACGATGTTGCCTGCGTTCCAACACTGCCTCTAGCCCAGCACATAGTGCGAGCGCACTTTTTCCTGTTCCAGCGCGGCCGCCAAGTGAGACAATGCCGATTTCTGGATCCAAAAGCAGATCCATTGCTATTCGCTGTTCGGCGCTTCGACCATGGATTCCAAATGCTTCTCGGTCACCGCGCACAAGCCTTAACTGTTTATCTGGCGTAACTCGACCGAGTGCACTGCCGCGCTCGCTAGCGAGTACCACTCCTGTATGGCAGGGCATATCGCGCACAGCATCTAGGTCAATAACTTCTTCGTCATAAAGGTCATCGATTTCATTGGCTGAAACACTTAATTCGGTCATGCCTGTCCACCCACTTGATGGCACAATCTCAGCGCGATACTCCTGCGCCTCTAGGCCAACTGCCGATGCTTTAACCCGTAATGGCAAGTCCTTACTTACCAGCACAACTGATCTGCCTTCATCAGAAAGATTTTTGGCAACCGCCAAAATACGAGTGTCGTTATCGCCTAAACGAAATCCCGCAGGCAGGGTATCCGAGTCGGTGTGATTGAGTTCAACGTGTAATTCGCCACCGGCATCACCCAGTGGAATTGGTGCGTCTAGCCGACCATATTTAATGCGTAAATCGTCAAGAGCGCGCAATGCAGTGCGGGCAAAATATCCAAGTTCAGGATGCGTGCGTTTAGCTTCAAGTTCGGTGATCACGACAACAGGTATGACTACTTCGTGTTCATCAAATCTAAATAGTGCGCTTGGATCAGAGAGCAAGACACTGGTGTCTAAAACGAAGGTACGACGCTGGCCCATGTGATCACTTCACGTTTCAGTTTTACTCTTGGGTGGCTTCCCCTTCCACCCTTATATCAGGGACACTACGCCCAAATAATCTTGCTTTATGTGTCCCACGCCGAAATCAATTGTTAACAAAAGTTTGCGAGACTCCAAAGATTTAGTGACGGTTGAGCGCTACTGTTTAAGACATGGGACGGGTCAAAACACTGATTGGCGACATTGCCTACGACCTATACGGGCATCGCCTAGCTCATCGACTTCCTAAGGAGCAGTTGCCTCATCATGTGGGTGTAATTCTTGACGGAAATCGTCGATGGGCCGCTGGCCAGGGATCATCTAGCGAACATGGCCATCGCGCAGGTGGCGCGAAAATTGCAGAATTCTTAACTTGGTGTGAAGAAGTTGATGTTGAGGTTGTCACACTTTGGCTGCTATCTACTGACAACCTTGCTCGTAAACCTGAAGAACTTGAGCCCCTGCTACAAGTTATTGAAAATACCGTTGCAGCGCTTGCAGAGACTGGCCGCTGGCGCATTAATCCAGTGGGCTCCTTGGCACTTTTACCGCAACATACCGCTGACGCGCTCTCACAGGCGCAAGATAAATCAGGTTCAAATACTGGATTGATCGTGAACGTTGCAGTTGGCTATGGTGGTCGCCGAGAAGTTGTCGATGCAGTTAAATCACTGCTCCAGGAGCACGCTGCCGCGGGTACTTCGCTAGACGAATTAGCCAACATGTTGGATTTGGAACACATAGCAGACCACCTTTACACAAAAGGTCAGCCTGATCCGGATTTAGTGATCAGAACATCAGGTGAGCAAAGATTGAGTGGCTTCTTACTGTGGCAGAGCGCTCATTCTGAGTTTTATTTCTGCGAGGCCTACTGGCCGAACTTTAGAAAAATTGATTTTCTCCGAGCCTTGCGGGCATTCGCTGTACGCAACCGTCGATTTGGTACCTAGAGGATGGCTATGAATTATCTGCGCAAAGTTGCAGCGTTTGGATTATGCCTAGGGCTCGCACTGGGTTCAAGCTCATGCAGCTCCTCAAAAGCCGAAATAACTTCAACAACTAGTCCTTCAAGTAAAGCGAGTCCGACTAAACCGTTGCGTAGTTTCACTGTGGTCTCAAGCGGTGACCTCTTGTTACATGAACGACTTTGGAATCAGGCCATCCGCGATGGAAAGAATGGCAAGTGGGATTTTTATCCACAGCTTGCCGATATTTCGAGCATGACCAAAACTGCGAACCTTGCACTTTGTCATCTGGAAACTCCACTTGCGCCACTCGGTGGACGTTACACGGGATACCCAGTATTCAATTCACCGCCACAGATTGTTACGGCGGTTAAAAAACTTGGATTCGACATGTGTGATCAGACTTCAAATCACTCATTCGATGCAGGCAGCGCTGGGATAAAGCGGACGCTGGATAATTTGGATAAAGCAGGAATAGCGCACACAGGAACTTATCGCAGCGAGGCCGAATCCAAACGCTTGCTAGTGATGGATGTTTCGACCCAGAATGGACCAGTAAAAGTTGGAATACTGGCTTTCACTTACGGATTTAATGGGTTTCCATATCCTGATGGCAAAACTTGGTTAGCGAACAAGATAAATCTCACCAAAATTAAATCCGACGCCAAAGCTCTGCGCACACAAGGCGCAGACATAGTTATTCTTAAACTGCACTGGGGTTCGGAATACACCAATTACCCAAATAAGTATCAGACTGATCTAGCCAAGGCCATCGCCAAAACAGGGCTAATCGATTTGATTGATGGCGACCACACCCATTCGGTGCAACCTATCCAAAAGATTGAAAATATGTGGGTCATTTATTCGCATGGAAATCTCGCGGCAGCCCAGCGCGAACCAGAAACAATCAAATCTGAAGGTGTAGTCACTCGCTGGACATTTACCGAAAACAAAAATCATGTTTTTAGAATCAGCAAAGCTGAATTTGCTCCAACACTAATTACAGATAATCTCCCTGTGCGAATTCTTGATGTTAAAAAAGCACTTAAAACTGGTAAGTGGGTTAGCACAACCAAAACTCGGCTACAAAAAGCACTCGTGCGAACCTCGACAACCATCAGGTCTATGGGTGCAAAAGTGTCGATCATAAACAACAAATAGCAACACCTTTGGAACATACGCCTAAATGAGTGGCGACCAAAATGTGCAACTACCTAAGTGTTCGCCCTAAAGCACTTGGCTTAACTAGCTTTGCCTAGTTGCATCAGACCGTAGTCATAGCCATGCCGTGGGTAAAGCACACTTTGTAATCCTGAGTCACTGTCAATAAAAACCAAGAACTTCAGGCCGGATAGTTCCATTTGTTCAACGGCTTGTTCAACGGTGATATTTGGCACGCTTGGATGCGCCAAAGCAACTTGAAGCGGACCACTTTCCAGAATGACTTCAGGCTCAGTTGTGGGCTGTTGATCCTCGTCGACCACAACAGGCAGTTCAATAGCGGGAGCCCCTGGATTTGGCCGGCGATGTTCAATTGACTTCGCCCGTTCATGTGCTCGCCTTAGTTGTTCAACAAAGCGTTCATGCGCTAAATCAAAAGCCGTGTACTGGTCTGCGGCATTCGCTTTCGCCCTGATGAACGGACCAATTCCACTTGTAGTTAATTCAATTTCAAAGGCACGTTCACTTTGCCGTGGATTGGCTTCATGTGTTAATTCCACATCGATTCGGACAATATCAGTTGCAAATCGATCAACGCGTAGCAACTTTGTTAGAACATGCTCCTTAAATCGATTCGATAAAATTGCGTGTCGGCCATGGATAACCACATTGATACTTGGAGCGGATGTTTTCTGTGCTGTCTTATTCATGATATTTTCCTTTTCCAGTGTTAGGTGCGAACACGCATTTACAAAGGGCACCCACCCGGATTACTCGCCAATAAGTGGCATCGCGCTTCTACAGAGATGCTCTGGAAGAGAGCCCCTGTCGCAAAGTGTCGAACCCGGGTGGGTGTCATATGTTCACCGTAAACCTGTTCTAGGTTCGACACAGGGAAATTGCATAAATTTTTTTGGCCCCAAAAATCCGCAAGGTCCTTGCGGCCGCAGAAACGGTTGCCCCAGTGGTTATGACATCATCGATTAAAGCAATCTGCCCTTGAATTAGCTGCTCCATTGTGAAAGCAGCGGCTATATTTTCGGCCCGCTCAGTGCGATTTAAGCCCACCTGATCTTGGACCTTGCGGGTGAATTTAAGTACAGGTTGGTGCCGAATCCCCAGGGTTTTTGCCAATCCGCTACTAAGTTCGCCCATTGTGTCGAATCCCCGACAGCGCACTTTATCGACTGGGCTCGGAATGTTTACAATGCAATCTGGACTGAAATTTGCAGATTTCAATACCTGCGCCAGAATCTCAACTAAACCATCTCGATGCTCTATTCGACCCGACTTGTATGAAAGTACGCAATCGCGGATCCAATCGGAATAGGGGCCAGCGCTCCAACACTGGTCAACATGAGGCAAGTCCATTCCGCGAGTGACACGCAGATTCACTAAACATAAACTGCACAGTCCATTTTCAATTCTTGCGCACTTGATACATCTAGCTGGAAACAAAGAAGAGAAAATTCCTCGCACTAAAACAGTTAAATCAAAAGCCTGAAAACTGACTACTTGATCTTATTTCTGTGTAGAAATGTCCTTGTGAGTGAAGTGATTATTCCCCAAAGCGAAAGACTAAAAATAAAGTTCGGGTTTAAGTCAATTTTGTGATTCAAGCCTTAAGGAATTGTGATTAGGCCGGACCAGCTTTGTAACCAACTCCACGAACGGTCACAACTATTTCTGGCTTCTCTGGATCACTTTCGACCTTTGCCCGCAGGCGCTGGATATGCACGTTTACTAAGCGAGTATCTGCCGCATGGCGATAATCCCAAACTTCTTCAAGCAGAGCTTCGCGAGTGAAAACCTTCGCAGGCTGCTTTGCAAGCGTGGTCAAAATTTTGAATTCTAATACGGTTAATGGAATCACTGTTGCGCCACGACGTACTTTGTGGCCCATTACGTCAATTGTGATATCGCCAATTCTCAATTCGGCTGAATTAGTTGCATCAACAGGGCGCAGCCGGGACTTTATTCGGGCAACAAGTTCTTCGTTGCTTCGCCAAGGTTTAGGAATGTAATCATCAGCACCTAACTCCAGGCCTCTTACGATGTCATCGGAATTATCCCGCGCAGTCAAAATGATGATGGGCACAACGCTTATGTCCCGGATTTTTCTGAAAACATCTAAGCCATCTAGGTTAGGTAAATTCAAATCTAGTAAAACTAAATCCGGACTCGTGCTCTGGAAAAGTTCAAGTGCGTCAGAGCCGTCGTAACAGAAAGATGTCTCAAATCCAGCGGATTGAAGTATGAGATCTAGGGTCTCGGAGACCGCATGGTCATCTTCAATCACCAAAATATTTTGGGACACGTTAATCCACCTCTGTCGCACATCAGATGTTGTAAACCTATCGCATAATTGCGAGTGCTACCTCCCGAGGGCTAGGCGCAAGCAGTAATCTAAACGGGTGGACATTCGCGGCATCTATGACCGGCTCAAGGCCGAAGTGGCAAAGTTTGGCGCGATTGGTTTGGTTGCCTACGTTATTGATGTAGGAATCTTTAACCTACTTTTACACAATTCGCTTTCTGGGAAACCACTGACAGCAAAGACCATCAGTGCCATTGTGGCTACCACCTTTGCCTATTTCGGAAATCGATTCTGGACATTTAAAAGTCGTGCTCGTACTTCGTATCGACGCGAGTACCTGCTCTTTGTGCTACTAAACGGGGTTGGGATGGGTATCCAACTGACCTGTTTGGCCATGAGTCACTATCTTTTGGGATTCACAAGCACGTTGGCCGACAATATCAGCGGCAATGGATTTGGCCTGATTTTAGGCACTTTGTTTAGATTCTGGAGTTACCGAAAGTGGGTCTTTTTATCGCATGAGCCTGCGGAAGAATCACAACCACAGTCGCTCTAATTATTTAGCGTCGACAAATTTGGCTGCGCTAACCATAAATAACTAACTAATAGTTGCGTGCTCAACATCGCCGATAGTTACTTCAACTTGTGCATCCTCGGTAGCAAGCACTAAAGCGCCACTTGGTGAGATAGAAATGGCCCGACCAACTAATTGCTCGCCAGTTAATTGATGCACGACGACATCGCGCCCAATTGATGCACAAATTGCCAAATACTCTCTGGTCCAATCGATTGACTGAAGTAAAGCTGCTTCAACTTGATTGATAATTTGTGCAATCAATTCATTGCGGGAGATTTCAAATCCTTCGAGCTTTAATGAAGTTGCCACCTGCGTAGGTAACTCGTGGTCGTTATGGGTGACGTTTAGCCCGATGCCAATGACATAAGCGTGTTCGACCTGCTGGACCAAAATGCCACCGCACTTTCGAACTGATCCATCGGCATTTTCAAAAATGATGTCATTCGGCCATTTCAAATTTGCCGTAACTCCAACAGCGTTCAATGCTTTGTTAACGGCTAGCCCGACTACTAGCGGTAGCGCTGTTGATTCGGCTAAAACATCACTTGTAGCCACCGCGATGCTAAGCGCAATGCCTTTGCCATGCGCGCTGCTCCAAGTGCGGCCAAGTCGGCCTATGCCACCTGTTTGCTCCTCTGCGGTAAGTAATTGTGCGCTGCCAGGTTGAACGGCTGAAAGATTTCGGCCTAATTCAGAATTTGTTGAATCTACGCTGGGTATAACTGCGAGCTGGTTCCATGAACCCCCAAGCTGGTGCAGAAAATTGCCAATTTCCCCCGCATCAAGGGGCTCGCCATCAATAAATTCAACATTAGGGTTCATATCGCTAGGGTAGAACACTAGAGATAACTGTGGAGGTATTGGGTGAGCTCCGAGCAAGATAAGCACACAACCGCTGGCAAGTTGGCGAAGTTACAAGAGCATCGCGAACAAATAGCACAGCGTCAGGTGGCATCTGCTGAAAAGCAGCAGGCCAAAGGCAAACTCTCGGCGATGGAACGCATCTTGCACTTGCTAGATGAAGATTCATTCCAGGAAATTGACGCACTTGCCCGTCATAGATCCACCAACTTCGGCATGGAAGCTAACCGCCCATATGGTGATGGTGTCATCACTGGTTTTGGCACAATCGATGGTCGACCAATTTGTGTGTTCTCGCAGGACTTCACCGTATTCGGTGGCTCACTTGGCGAAGTTATGGGACAGAAAATCGTCAAGGTTATGGACCTCGCCCTTAAAACAGGATGCCCAATTATCGGCATCAACGATTCAGGTGGTGCTCGCATTCAAGAAGGCGTGGCCTCGCTGGCAATGTACGGCGAAATTTTCAAGCGCAACACTCGCGCGTCCGGTGTCATCCCACAGATTTCCCTGATGGTTGGCCCAAGTGCTGGCGGCGCGGTGTACTCACCAGCGTTAACAGACTTCATCATCATGGTTGATAAGACTGCGCAAATGTTTATTACCGGACCTGATGTCATTAAGACTGTGACCGGTGAAGAAGTTGGTTTCGAAGAACTTGGTGGAGCGTTAACCCACAGCACCAAATCAGGCGTTGCTCACTACATGGCACATGACGAAGATGATGCTTTTGATTACGTGAAGCACTTGCTCTCGTTCTTGCCAAGCAACAACCTTGATGATGTTCCTTCAATGGCAGTCACTGCAGATTTGGAAATCAGTGATGAAGATCGCGAACTGGACACACTTGTGCCAGACTCCCCTAATCAGCCATACGACATGCATACCTTGATTGAAAGCGTGCTTGACGATGGCGACTTCCTCGAGACACAGCCACTATTCGCACCAAATATCGTGACCGGTCTTGGTCGCATTGAAGGCGAATCTGTTGGCATTATTGCGAACCAACCGATGCAATTTGCTGGCGCACTCGATATTGATGCGAGTGAAAAAGCAGCCCGCTTTGTCCGCACCTGCGATGCATTCAACATTCCTATTATTTCCTTTGTTGATGTGCCAGGTTTCTTGCCCGGAACAGATCAGGAATATCAGGGCATCATTCGTCGCGGTGCTAAGTTGCTGTACGCATACTCTGAAGCCTCAGTTCCACTGATTACTGTGATTACTCGCAAGGCTTACGGCGGTGCATACATTGTTATGGGCTCGAAGCACCTCGGCGCTGATATCAATTTAGCCTGGCCAACTGCGCAGATTGCAGTGATGGGAGCTCAGGGCGCAGTAAACATTTTGTACCGTAAAGAGCTCGCTGCTGCTACAGATGCAGCAACTGCGCGCGCAGAATTTGTTGCTGAATACGATGACACTTTGGCAAACCCCTATTTGGCTGCCGATCTTGGCTACATCGACTCTGTTATCGCCCCACACGAAACCCGCGTGAGTATCACCAAGGCTCTTCGAAATTTGCGTGGAAAGCGTCAGACCATGCCGCCTAAGAAGCACGGAAATATTCCGCTGTAATGAAGGACTTCAAAGTTGTTAAAGGCGAGCTGACTGCTGACGAGTTGGCCGCTTTAGTTGCTGTGCTTACTCGCCGACTCACTGCCTTAACCACTGCGGATCGACGGCATCCCGAATGGAATAAACCAGAGCATGTTGTGCGCAAGCCTGTGGTCCGAAGTCAGGACAGCTGGCGTCGCTCAAGTTTGCCTTCGTAACGCTAATGTCGCGCACAGTATTACTAGCTTCTGCCTCAACTTCCAGATACAAGCTTCTGCTGGATTCTGGCATAACGCCATTAGTTCAAGTTAGTGACGTTGACGAGGAAGCAATCGCAACTGAACTGGCTTTACCGACAACTGCGCAGTTAGTTGTTGCCCTCGCTAAAGCCAAAGGTGAAGCTGTTGCACAAAACATTTCGGTTACGACTGACACCAACATTTTGATGATTGCAGCAGATTCTATGTTGGAATTTGATGGCGTTGCTTATGGAAAACCGGGCACAGCTGAAATTGCCACGCAGCGTTGGCAGGCAATGCGCGGCAAGACTGGATACTTACACAGTGGCCATTGGATTAAGGATTTAGTGACGGGCGAAGTCCGAACTGGTGTAGCTGGCGCACATGTGTACTTCGGTGATGTAACAGATGCGGAAATTGCAGCTTACGTTGCCAGCGGTGAGCCCCTAGGCGTTGCTGGTGGATTTACCCACGAGGGTCGCAGTAGCGCATTCATTACTCGTATCGATGGAGATGTTGCCGCAGTTGCTGGAATGTCCATGTTGTTATTGCGCGAGTTAACCCACGACATGGGAATTGCTTGGACTTCCTTGTGGCACTAGGGAATCACCCGATTGCCTACTAGCCAATAGAATTGAACAAGTATCAGCAAGGAGTAACCCGTGGCACAGCCAAAGAAAATCACCTCAGTTCTAATCGCTAATCGTGGCGAAATTGCGGTGCGAGTTATTCGAGCTTGTCGCGATGCTGGACTCACAAGTGTTGCTGTGTATGCCGAACCCGATCGTGACTCGGTCCATGTAAAAATGGCTGATTCTGCCTTCTCGTTAGGCGGCAGTTCAGCGGCTGATAGTTACCTCGTGATTGACAAAATTATTGAGGCAGCAAAAAAATCGGGTGCTAATGCAGTTCACCCTGGTTATGGCTTCTTATCTGAGAATGCCGATTTTGCCCAAGCAGTCATCGATGCGGACTTAATTTGGATCGGCCCACCGCCGGCTGCGATTCGTGACCTAGGCGATAAAGTATCGGCTCGTCACATTGCCGCTAAGGCTGGCGCACCACAGGTGCCCGGTACGCCTGACCCAGTTACCACCAGCGAAGAAGTAGTAGTTTTCGCAAAAGAGCATGGATTACCAGTAGCGATTAAGGCAGCTTTCGGTGGTGGTGGTCGTGGCCTAAAAGTCGCACGAACTCTAGAAGAAATCCCAGAATTATATGAATCAGCAGTGCGCGAAGCCGTTGCTGCTTTTGGTCGCGGTGAATGTTTTGTTGAACGCTATTTAGATAAGCCGCGACATGTCGAAACTCAATGTCTGGCCGATGAACATGGCAATGTTGTTGTGGTTTCAACTCGCGACTGCTCGTTACAACGTCGGCACCAAAAACTTGTTGAAGAAGCGCCAGCGCCATATTTGAGCGAAGCACAGATTGCCGAACTGTATGCCTCAAGTAAAGCAATCTTGCGTGAAGCGAAATATGTCGGTGCTGGAACATGTGAATTTTTGGTAGGCCAGGACGGCACAATCTCGTTCCTTGAAGTGAATACGCGCCTACAGGTTGAACATCCAGTGTCTGAGGAAGTTACTGGCATCGACTTGGTGCGTGAACAATTCCGCATTGCTCAGGGTGAAGCGCTCGGTTACGACGATCCGCAAATTACCGGTCACTCAATCGAATTTCGCATCAACGGTGAAGATCCAGGTCGGGGATTTTTGCCCGCACCAGGAACTTTAGAAAAATGGGCTCTACCTGCAGGCCCAGGTGTTCGTGTAGATACTGGCTTTGTTCAGGGCGATGTTATTGGCGGCAACTTCGATTCACTTCTTGCCAAGTTAATTGTCACTGGATCAACACGCGAGGAAGCAATTGCTCGTTCTCGTAGAGCGCTTGAAGAATTTGAAGTCGATGGTATTGCAACAGTGATTCCATTCCACAAAGTAGTTTTAACTGAGTCTGCTTACGCACCAATTGATGGCGACTTCGCAGTCCACACGCGCTGGATTGAAACCGAATTCCAAAATGAAATTGCAGCCTATGCGGGAGCAGGTTCAGCCGAGGAATCCGACGATCACCGTGCGCCAATCACCGTAGAAGTTAATGGTCGCCGTGTTGAAGTTGTTTTGCCATCTTCATTTAGCGTTGATAATCCCAAAAAACGTAAGCCGTCGCGTCGCTCAAAGTCAGTTGCTGCAACTACGGGTAACTCAGTCGTTGCACCAATGCAGGGGACAATCGTGAAAATTGCCGTCGAAGAAGGGCAAACCGTGGCAGCTGGCGAACTTGTAGTCGTTCTAGAAGCCATGAAAATGGAGCAGCCACTGACCGCCCACAAAGCGGGGATAATAAAGGGAATTACTGCTGAAATTGGGGTAACTGTTACCAGTGGCACAGTTCTGCTAGAGATCACGGACTAGTTACGCGTTACCTGCCCGTGAGCAAGATGTGACCTTGCTGACAGTGTTGTTGCTCACTTAGGCACTTTTCGTTGTCTCTACTACGATTTAAGTAGATAACTGCTTTTTGAGAGGGCATACCAGAT
>Ga0214921_10001143_pt1 | contig 46081 bp, 32 predicted proteins | sample LL1505_MetaG_FD_177992 | JGI IMG/M metagenome (GOLD analysis project Ga0214921, IMG submission 177992) | Freshwater microbial communities from Lake Lanier, Atlanta, Georgia, United States - LL-1505 | ecosystem: Environmental > Aquatic > Freshwater > Lake | place: USA: Georgia | collected... | reverse complement strand
AAGGGCGAGACCTTTGCGCTGGTCGGGGAGTCGGGATCGGGCAAATCCACCGTGGCCCGTATGGTGACCGGCCTGCTGCCTGCCAGTTCCGGCACGTTTGCGATTGATGATGTGCCGCTTGATCCCAAATCCGGCTATCCGCAGTCCTTGCGCCGCCGCTTGCAGATGATCTTTCAGGATCCCTATGCCAGCCTTGATCCGCGCTGGCGGGTTGGTGCGATCATCGCCGAACCGATGAAGGCGTTCGGGCTGGCCCGCAACGAGGAAGAGGAACGCGGCCGCGTCAGCAAGTTGCTGAAACTGGTCGGGCTTGATCCCGCCGATGCGGTCAAATTTCCGCACCAGTTTTCCGGCGGGCAACGGCAACGCATCGCCATTGCCCGTGCGCTGGCGTCTGATGCCGATGTGATCGTCTGTGACGAGCCGACCTCGGCACTCGATGTGTCGGTGCAGGCGCAAATCCTCAATCTGATGAAAGATTTGCAGCGCGACCTCGGTCTGACCTTGCTGTTTATCAGCCATAATCTGGCGGTGGTGCGCTATATGGCGGATGTGATCGGGGTGATGTATTTGGGCCGTCTGGTCGAAGTGGCGCGGGTCGAAACCCTGTTTGCCCAGCCGCGCCACCCCTATACGCGGATGTTGCTGGATGCGGTGCCCGATCTGGCGATGACCGGACGCAGCCGCCAGCCGGTGCAGGGCGAGGTGCCCAATCCGATTTCACCGCCTTCAGGCTGCACCTTCCATCCCCGCTGCCCGCTGGCCAATGCCCGCTGCCAGAAGGAAGTACCGTTGATGATCGACGGCGTGGCCTGCCATGCGGTGCAGGAAAACCGCAAAGTCTGATCGGGTTTAGCGGAATGTTGTGGTCAGCGAACGGGGGCGGGTGGTGCGATACTGCCCCTGTTCGATGGCAAACCACATGATCACCACCAAGCCGATCAGCGAGATCCACCAGCCCTGCAAGGCCACCTGACCCAGCACGGTGAGGCTGAAAGCGGTCATCAGTGTCGCCAGAATACCCGGTGCCAATACGGGCGCCGATTTAGTGCTGGCGCGGATGATCATCATCAGCACCATGGCCACGCCGACCACACCGAGCAGGCCGAGATCATACCATAATTCGAACAGCAGGCCGCGCGGGGCCATCGGTTCGATCAATCCGGCGGCTTTGGCGCGCGTGGTGACATCGAAACCGTGTCCGGTGATCAGCCGCAAGGGTTCGCGCTGCACCAGCCGCCCCCAGGCCCGCAAGGCATCGACATTGAGATCGGTCGCGCCAAAGGCCCATTTGGTCACAGGGCGCAGCAAAAACGGCAGCACGGGAGCAAGGATCAGCAGGCCGATGGTCATGATGCCGGCCAGCCAGCGTCCCCATGTGGCGCGCCACAGGGTGAGGCCGTAAAAGACCAGACCCAGCGTCAGGCTGAACACAGCCGCATAGGCCTCTTGCAGGATCATGAATGAACTGGTCACCGCCAGCAGCATCACCGCCCCGCTTGTGCGCCGGCGCGACAACAGCCAGCCGATGCAGGGAAACACCAGCACCGAGGCAAACAAAGGCAGGCGTTCGGTGGTCATCGGGTCGATCACACTGTCGGGATCATTCATCGTCCACAGCAACAACCCGTTGGCCAGCACGAGGGCTGCAGCAAGGCCGATGGTCAGCAAATGCAGATTGTTGGCGCGGCTGTGAAGCGGCAGGCTGGCCACCGTGGCCATCACCAGCACCACCAGTCCCACCAGATTGGCCAGACGCGCCATGGCCTCGCTTTTGAACGGTGTCCAGACCAGCGACAATCCGGCCCAGAGCAGCACGAACAGACCGGCAATGCCGCAGACCGACAGCACCATACGGCCAAAGCTCTGCCACGGTTCTTTGTTTTCGGTTTCAATCAATGTCGCCAGAATCAGCAGGATTGCGCCGAACGGCACCGCAATCACGAAGCCGCGGCGGGTGGCCATCGACAGTAGGGGTGCAACCGCCAGTGCAAAAAAGCCGACACGCCTCAACAGGCGCGCCGCAGAGGCCGCCGGTTGGGGAGAAGGGATTGTTTGCAACGCCATGAATACGCTCAAAAGCCAACCGGAAACTTGTTTATGATCTTAGCATCGCAATGATGCCGGAGAAATCTTTTTCCGAGGCCCCTGAATCCAGATAGCGCTGATAAAGTTCTGTGGCCTTGGCCCCCAGCGGGGTTTGCGCGCCTGCGCTATGGGCGGCATCTTGCGACAGGGCCAGATCCTTCAGCATCAAGGGCGTGGCAAAGCCCGGCTGGTAATCGCGATTGGCCGGGCTGGCCGGCACGGGACCGGGCACGGGGCAATAGGTGGTCAAAGACCAGCACTGGCCCGACGAGGTCGAGGCGACATCGAACAAAGCCTGATGCGACAGGCCTAGCTTTTCGGCCAGTGCAAAGCCTTCGCACACCGCAATCATCGAAATGCCCAGAATCATATTGTTGCAGATTTTGGCGGCCTGTCCCGCACCCGCCTCGCCGCAATGGACGATCTTTTTGCCCATGGCTTCGAACACGGGCTTGGCGCGGGCAAAGTCTGTCGTCGCCCCGCCGCACATGAAGGTCAGCGTTGCACCCTGCGCCCCGCCGACGCCGCCCGAAACCGGCGCATCCAGCGCGGTCAATCCATGTCCAGTCGCCATTGCATGGGCGGCGCGTGCGCTTTCCACATCGATGGTCGAGCAATCGATCAGCAAGGCACCGGCTTTGGTGGCGGCCAGCACATCCTGCCAGACACCCAGCACATGCTTGCCTGCCGGTAACATGGTGATGACCACATCGGCCGCTTTGACAGCGTCTTGCGCCGAGGATGCGGCGGTAACGCCCTGTGCCTTGGCTTGGTCGAGATGGCTGGCCGACAGGTCGAAACCCGTGACCTGAAAGCCCGCTTTGACCAGATTGGCGGCCATCGGCCCGCCCATATTGCCAAGCCCGATAAATGCGATGGAGACTGTCTTGCTCATGATCCGCTTCCCTGTCCGCGACCGACCAACTGGCGCGCAATGATGACGCGCATGATTTCGTTGGTGCCTTCCAATATCTGATGCACGCGCAGATCGCGCACGATTTTTTCGACGCCGTAATCGGCCAGATAGCCATAGCCGCCATGCAGCTGCAGCGCCTGATTGGCGACCTCGAAGCCTGTATCGGTCACAAAGCGCTTGGCCATGGCCGAGAGCTGTCCGGCATCATGCGCCTTGGCATCCAGCGCCGATGCCGCCCGCCACAAGAAGGTGCGCGCCACTTCCAGCTCGGTCGCCATATCGGCGAGGCGGAATTGCAAGGCCTGAAAATCCTGCAGCTTTTTGCCGAAGGCCTTGCGGTCGCCCATATAGGCCAGCGATTTTTCCAGTGCCGATTGCGCGCCGCCGAGCGAGCAGGCCGCGATGTTGAGGCGGCCGCCATCCAGTCCCGACATGGCGATCTTGAAGCCGATCCCTTCTGGGCCCAAACGGTTGGCCACCGGCACGCGGCAATTCTCCATGATCACCTGACGGGTCGGCTGTGCGTTCCAACCCATTTTCTTTTCGACGGCCCCGAAGGACAGGCCGGGCGTGCCTTTTTCGATCAGCAGGGTCGAAATCCCGGACGGGCCTTCGCCCCCCGTGCGCACCATCACGGCATAGATATCAGCCACGCCCGCGCCGGAAATGAACTGTTTGACCCCGTCGACAATGTAATGGTCGCCATCCGGCCGAGCGCGGGTTTTCAGCGCTGCGGCATCCGAGCCGGAGCCCGGTTCGGTCAGGCAATAGGCGGCGATTTTATCCATGGTGACAATCGACGGCAGCCAATGCCCCCGTTGTTCGGGCGAGCCGTTCTGGTCGATCATCCACGCCACCATGTTGTGGATCGACAGATAGGCCGCAATCGCAGGACAACCGGTGGCCAGCGCCTCGAAAATCAGCGCGGCATCCAGACGGCCCAGACCGGAGCCGCCGACATCCTCGCGCACATAGATGGCCGCCATGCCGAGTTTGGCGGCTACGCGCATCGCGTCGACGGGAAAATGGCTGGTTTGATCCCATTCCATCGCATGGGGCGCAAGCTGGCCATCGGCAAAGTCGCGCGCCATATCGCGGATGGCGATCCGGTCTTCGTCGAGGGCGAAAAGTTGAGCCATTGGTGAACCTCCCTTTTTGCCCAGTGAAAACAAATCAGGGGCAGCATGCTACCCCTGATTTCGTCTCATATGGTTGTTGTGCGCTCAGCGCATGGTCGGGATCACGAATTCCGCCCCGTCCTTGATGCCAGAAGGCCAGCGCGAGGTGATGGTCTTGGTCTTGGTGTAGAAGCGGAACGCATCGGGACCGTGCTGGTTGAGATCTCCGAAGCCCGAACGCTTCCAGCCACCGAAGGTGTAATAGGCCAGCGGCACCGGAATCGGCACGTTGATCCCGATCATGCCGACCTGCACTTTGGAGGCGAAATCACGCGCCGCATCGCCGTCGCGGGTGAAAATGGCGACGCCATTGCCATATTCATGGTCATTGGCCAGCGACAGCGCCTTTTCATAGGTCGGTGCGCGGATCACCGAGAGGACCGGACCGAAGATTTCCTCTTTGTAGATGCGCATGTCCTCGGTGACATTGTCGAACAGGCAACCACCCATATAGAAGCCGTTTTCATAACCCTGCATTTTGAAATTGCGGCCATCGACAACCAGGTTGGCGCCTTCTTTCACGCCGACATCGACATAGTCTTTCACCTTGTCGAGATGGGCTTTGGTGACTAGCGGGCCGAAATCGGCCGACGGATCGGTCGAGGGGCCGACCTTCAGGCTTTCGACGCGCGGAACCAGTTTTTCCATCAAACGGTTGGCGGTGCCTTCGCCGACCGGAACCGCCACCGAAATCGCCATGCAGCGTTCGCCGGCCGAGCCATAGCCAGCGCCCATCAAGGCATCGACAGCCTGATCCATATCGGCATCGGGCATGATGATCATATGATTCTTTGCGCCGCCGAAGCACTGCACGCGCTTGCCGCTGGCGCAACCGCGCGTATAGACATATTCGGCAATCGGGGTCGAGCCGACAAAGCCGATCGCCTTGACGTCTGGATCATCGAGCAAGGCATCGACGGCTTCCTTGTCGCCATTGACGACGTTGAGGATACCGGCAGGCAGGCCCGCCTCAAGGAACAGTTCGGCAATCCGCAGCGGCACGCCGACGTCACGCTCGGACGGCTTCAGGATGAAGGCATTGCCGCAGGCAATCGCCGGAGCGCATTTCCACAGCGGAATCATCGCAGGAAAGTTGAACGGGGTAATGCCCGCAACCACGCCGAGAGGCTGGCGGATCGAATAGATGTCGATATTGGGGCCAGCGCCGTCGGTGAATTCGCCTTTGAGCAAATGCGGCGCACCGATGCAGAATTCCACCACTTCCAGTCCGCGCTGGATATCGCCCTTGGCGTCGGCCACGGTCTTGCCGTGCTCTTTGGCCAGCAGCAGGGCCAGATCGTCATATTCCTTGTGGACGAGTTCGAGGAACTTCATCAACACGCGGGCGCGACGCTGGGGATTGGTCGCAGCCCAGGCTGGCTGTGCCGCCATGGCGTTCTCAACCGCGGCACGGACTTCCCGGGTGGAGGCCAGCGGCACGCGCGAGGCCACTTCCCCGGTCATCGGCCAATAGGCATCCGCAAAACGGCCGGACGTGCCTTTGACATGCTTGCCGCCGATAAAATGGGTCAGTTCAGTCGCCATGGTCGTTCCTCCTCGCATCATGGATGCCTATGCTTGTGTCATCGGCAATTGGAATGGCTCACGCTTAACACTGCTCCGGCTGCAAGGCTATGCCCAGATCGGTTAAGAGCAATGATTTATCTTACGATCAATAAGCTCAAAGGATCACTCCGGCCCTAGGACAACCGGTAAAAACGGCGGGCATTGTCGCCAAACAGGGCCGCCTGCTGGTCATGGGTCCAATGGCTTGTGGCGGTGCGGACGGTTTCAAACCAGGCCGCATAATCGCCCGCCAGCGTCAAAACCGGCCAGTCCGAGCCGAAGATCAGCCGTTCGGGGCCGAATGACCCGAACAGATGGTCGAGATAGGGGGCGAGATCGGCGGGTGTCCAATCGGCACGGGCCTCTGTCACCAGCCCCGAACATTTGCACAAGGCACCGGTGTCGCGCGCAAGCCTTGCGATATCGCTTGCCCAAGGCTCGAACGCCCCGTCCCTGATCTGCGGCTTGGCTCCGTGGTCGATCACCACCCGCAAATCGGGATAGCGGTCGATCAAGCGGTGCAGAGTGACGAGATGTTTGGGCAGCACCAGCGCATCGAACGCCAGATCATGGGCGATCAAGGCCCTGAAAGCCCAATCGAGATCGGACCGCAGCATCCAGTCGGGATCGGCAATGTCCTGGATCATCGGCCTGATCCCCTTGAGCAGGGGATTTTGGGCCAGTCTGTCGAGCTCTTGTGCCTGTCCGGGCTCTTCAAAATCGACCCAGCCGACCACGCCTTTGACAAAGGGTGTGCGGCTGGCCATCTCCAGCAGATAGTCGGTCTCGGCAAGGCTCGGGGCGGCTTGGACCAGCACAGTGCCGCTGATGCCATGGGCTTTCAGATGGGGGGCGAGATCGTCGGGCCCGAAGGGCTTGAACAAGGCAGGCAGATCGGCGGTCAGCCAGCCGTAATCGCCGCGGGCCGGATCCCAGAAATGCTGATGGGCATCAATGCGCTGCATGGTGGTCTCGTGTTCAGGGGCGGATCACGCCTTTTTTGAGGATCAGATTGCCATAGAGCCGCGTTTCGCCGCTGAGGACAATGGCAAAGGCTTTTGCAGCGCGCTCGTAAAAGGCAAAACGTTCGAGCGGGGCGAGCACCGCGCCATCGCCATGGGTGGCGAGAGCCGCGCGGAAATCGTCAAAGATCGGCATTTGGGCTGCGGGGTCGCCGACCACCTGCATGTGCCAAGCACATTCGGGCACAAAATCATCGAGCGGCATGACCGACAAAATCGCCTTGGCGATGCGCGGCGCATCGATGCCGTCGAGCCGGATCAGCGGACGGCCTGCACTCGCAGCCGGAAAATTGGCATCCGCTATCACGATCTCGTCGCCATGGCCCATGGCGCGCAAGGTGGACAGCAGGTCGGGACCAAGCAGCGGATCAATGTTTTTGAGCATCATGATGTCCTTGTGTGATCAGGCCGGAACCGGCGCACGGGCGGCAATCAGGCCTGCCGTTTTCAAATCGGCCCAGAAGGCGGGCGGAATGGCAATGTCAAGCTGGGCGGCATTGCGGCGCACCTCGTCGGGCGTTTTGCCGCCGGGGATGACCGAGACAATCGCCTGATGGGCGAGCGGAAATTGCAGCGCCGCGCAGGGCAGCGAGACCCGATGGGCGGCGCAGACGGCTTCGATCTTGCGCACGCGCTCCACAACAGAGGGCGGAGCGAGTTCGTAATTATAGACAGCCCCTTCGCGTGCGCCGGTTGCGAGAATGCCCGAATTATACGGCCCGCCGCACAGGATGCCGATGCCGCGCTGTTCGCACAGGGGTAAAAAAGTCTCGAGCGGGTCTTGTTCGAGTAAAGTATAGCGGCCAGCCAGCAGGAACAGATCGAAATCACCGGCGCGGGCCAGCCGCTCGCACATCTGCCAGACATTCAATCCCGCCCCGAAAGCGGCAATGCGCCCTTCAGAGCGCAGGCGTTCAAGCGCCTTGTATCCGCCTTCCATGAAGGTTTTGAAATGCCGCTCGCTGGTCTCGGCACTGCCATGGGTTTCGGCGTCGATGTCATGGCACAACAGCACATCGATCGTGTCGGTGCCGAGTCGTTCCATCGAGAAATCGAAAGAGCGCAGAACCCCATCATAGGAATAATCGAACACCACTTCGCGAGCGGGCGTGTCGAAATAATGCTCTTGCGCCGAGCGTTGATCGCGCGCACAAGGGCGCAGCAAGCGGCCGATCTTGGTCGACAGCACCATCTGTTTGCCGCGATGGGCGCGCAGAAACGGGTTCAACCGTGTTTCGGCAATGCCGAGGCCGTAAAAGGGGGCGGTGTCGAAAGTGCGGCAGCCGACATCCCATGCCGCATCCAGCGTGGCACGTGCCGCTTCGTCGCTGACCGGCGCAAACAGATTGCCCAAAGGCGCGGTGCCGAAGCCCATCGGGGTGAAAGGCAGTTGTTTGCCGCTGCGGGTGGTAAAAGCACGGGTGTGAGGCACAGTCCGGTTTCCTGATCCTTGTGTGGTCGCAATCATTTTGTTGAAGCTTGTGTTATGCTATTCAATAATCATTATCCAGACGAGCAGAATTGTTGCGTGAAAGGCCGAAACATGTCCTCGAAACTTGATCAACTCAAAAGCATGACCGTGGTGGTCGCCGATACCGGCGATATCGAGGCGATTCAGGCCTTCCAGCCGACCGATTGCACCACCAATCCGACGCTGATCCTCAAAGCCGCCCAAATGCCCGCTTATGCGCATCTGGTCGACGAGGCTGTGCAATGGGGACGTGCGCAGGGTGGAGATCAGGCCGCGGTGGTCGCCGCTGTTTGCGACCGGCTGGCGGTGACCTTCGGCACCGCATTGAGCCGGATTGTCCCCGGTCGTGTGTCGACCGAAGTCGACGCAGATCTGTCCTTCAACACGGCGGCCAGTGTGGCCAAGGGCCGCGCCATCATCGCCGATTACCAGTCACGCGGGGTCGGGCGCGAGCGGGTGCTGATCAAGCTGGCTTCCACCTGGGAAGGCATCCGTGCCGCCGAAATTCTCGAAGCCGAAGGCATCAACTGCAATCTGACCCTGCTGTTCTGTCTGGCGCAGGCGGCGGCAGCGGCCGAAGCGGGTGCCTTTCTGATCTCGCCGTTTGTCGGCCGGATTCTCGATTGGCACGCCAAGGCCGAAGGGCGCACCTTTGCAGCCGACGAAGATCCCGGCGTGCTGTCGATGCGCGCGATTTATGCCTATTACAAACGCCATGGCTACAACACCGTGGTGATGGGCGCGAGCTTCCGCAATCAAGGCGAGATCGAATCGCTGGCAGGCTGTGACCGTCTGACCATTGCCCCCGCTTTGCTGGACTCGCTTGCCAAGGATCAGGGCACTCTGGTGCGCCAGCTCGATGCGACAACGGCGGCGAAGCAGGGAGGCGACAAGCTGGCGAGCGACGAGGCCAGTTTCCGTTTCGCACTGAACGAAGATCCGATGGCCACCGAAAAGCTGGCCGAAGGCATCCGCTCTTTTGCCAAGGATCTGCGCTCGTTGCGCGCCATGGTGCAAACCAAGCTGGCATAAGGTTCAGCCGCAATGGTGACAAAGATAATCCGGCGCAAGGCCGGATTTTTTATGACTTTGTGGCCGCAGCCCTGAGGCTGGTAATTGTGGCCCCCGGTGTCAGAACTTCCGGATTGGTCAGGCAGTGGATGATCGCAGGCTTGCCGGAGGCGACGGCACGCTCGAAAGCGGGGCCGAATTCTACGGTGCTTTCCACCCGCTCGCCATGACCGCCAAAGGCGCGGGCATAGGCGGCAAAATCGGGATTTTTCAGGGCAGTGGCCGAAACGCGGTTCGGATATTCGCGCTCCTGATGCATGCGGATCGTGCCATACATGCCGTTGTCAACCACCACAACAATGATCGGCAGGTCATATTGCACGGCGGTGGCAAATTCCTGCCCGTTCATCATGAAGCAGCCGTCACCCGCAAAGGCCACAACCATGCGGTGCGGTTGGGCGCGCTTGGCACCGACGGCGGCCGGCACGCCATAGCCCATCGAGCCCGAGGTCGGGGCCAGTTGCGCACCGTGCTGGTGATAATGCAGGAAGCGGCCGACCCAGATCGCGTAATTGCCCGCGCCATTGGTGACAATGGCATCTTTGGGCAGCTTGCTGCGTAATTCCATCATCACGGTCGCCATGTCGAGCTTGCTGCCATGGGCAGGGGCCTGATTGGTCCAGCCGAGATAGTCCTCATGGGCGCTCTGGGCGTCCGCTTCCCATGAAATCTGGTTGGGCGGCTGCACGGTTTCGAGCGAGGCGGCAAAGGCTTTCGGGCTGGCGTGAATGCCCAGAGTCGGATGATAGACGCGGCCCAGCTCCTGCGCATCGGCATGGACATGGACAAAGCCCATTTGCGGCTGCGGGATATCGAACAGAGTATAGCTTTGCGACGGCATTTCGGCCATGCGTCCGCCGATCAGCAGGACCAGATCGCTGGTGGCAATCCGCTCTTTCAGCTTCGGGTTGGGGCCAATGCCGATTTCACCGGCATAGAGCGGGTGCGCATTGGGAAACAGCATGGCGCGGCGGAACGAGGTGGCGACCGGAAGCTGGAACCGTTCGGCAAAACGCACCATCGAGGCAATCGCCTTGTCGTTCCAGCCGGAGCCGCCCAGAATGGCCACCGGCTTTTTGGCGGCCCAGAGCAGCTTTTGCAATTCGGCCATCTGCGTCAGGCCGGGCCATGTTTCCACTGCTTCGATACGCGGCACCACCGGCACGCTGGCCATCTCCAGCAAGACATCTTCGGGCAGGCCGATCACCACAGGGCCGGGGCGGCCCTGCATGGCGACATGGAAGGCACGCGAGATGATTTCGGGGATGCGGGCGGCATCGTCGATTTCTGTCACCCATTTGGCGGTCGAGCCGAAAAAGGCGCGGTAATCCATTTCCTGAAAGGCGCCGCGTCCGCGCATGCCGCGTTCGATCTGGCCGACAAACATGATCAGCGGCACGCTGTCATGCTCGGCAATATGGATGCCGGGCGAGGCATTGGTGGCACCGGGGCCGCGTGTCACCATGACAATGCCCGGCCGACCCGACAGGCGCGCCGTCGCATCGGCCATCATCGTCGCCCCGCCTTCCTGACGGCAGACAGTGACATTGATGGCGGCATCATGCAGCGCATCCAGCACGGCCAGATAGCTTTCGCCCGGCACACAAAAGACGTGTTCGACGCCTTGGGCCTGCAAGGCATCGACGATCAATTGTCCGCCCGAACGCGCTGCTGTCATGGTGCTGGTCCTATCGAGGAATGGGGATTTCAACCGTGGTCTATTGTCAAAAAGGCGCGCCCTTTCGGGGCACGCCTTGGAGAGTTTCAGCGGTCACGCTCTCAAAAGAACGCCTGCAAGCCGGTGATCGCGCGGCCAAGGATCAGCGCATGGATGTCATGCGTGCCTTCATAGGTGTTGACCGTTTCCAGATTCTGGGCGTGGCGCATCACGTGATATTCTTCCGAAATGCCGTTGCCGCCATGCATGTCACGCGCAATGCGGGCAATGTCGAGCGCCTTGCCGCAATTGTTGCGTTTGACGATCGAAATCATTTCGGGCGCCATCTTGCCCTCGTCGAACAACCGGCCGACGCGAAGCGAGCCTTGCAGGCCGAGCGAGATTTCGGTGACCATATCGGCCAGCTTTTTCTGCACCAGCTGGGTTTGTGCCAGCGGACGGCCGAACTGCTTGCGGTCGAGCGTATATTGGCGCGCGCGGGTGTAGCAATCTTCGGCCGCACCCATCACGCCCCATGAAATGCCGTAGCGGGCACGGTTGAGACAGCCGAACGGGCCCTTGAGGCCGGACACGTTGGGCAGCAGATTTTCTTCCGGCACCACGACGCCATCCATCACGATTTCGCCGGTGATCGAGGTGCGCAGCGACAGTTTGCCGCCGATTTTCGGTGCGCTGAGGCCTTTCATGCCTTTTTCGAGCACAAAGCCACGGATTTCATTGTCATGCACCGCCGACTTGGCCCAGACCACGAACACATCGGCAATCGGTGAATTGGAAATCCACATTTTCGAGCCGGTCAGGCGGTAGCCGTCCGAGACTTTTTCAACGCGGGTGCGCATGCCAGCCGGATCGGAACCGGCATCGGGCTCGGTCAGGCCGAAACAGCCGATCCATTCGCCCGAAGCCAGTTTGGGCAGATATTTCATCCGCTGTTCTTCGGTGCCATAGGCATAGATCGGATGCATGACCAGCGAGGATTGCACGCTCATCATCGAGCGATAGCCCGAATCAACACGCTCGACCTCGCGCGCCACCAGTCCGTAAGAGACATAGCTGGCATTGGCGCAGCCGTATTTCTCGGGGATGGTAATGCCCAGCAGGCCCAATTCGCCCATTTCGTTGAAAATGGCACGGTCGGAATGTTCGTCCGAATAGGCCTTGATGACGCGCGGCAGCAGTTTTTCCTGCGCATAATCGCGGGCCGTATCGCGGATCATCCGCTCGTCTTCGGTCAGCTGGTCATCAATCAAAAAGGCATCATCCCACTGGAAGGCTGCCGCTTTCTTCATGCTGTCTGAGGCACTCATAATCTCTTTTTCCCCTTATCCTGCATCGATATCGAAGCTTACACCTTGTGCCAGAGGCAGGCTGGTGCCGTAATTGATCGTGTTGGTCGCACGACGCATATAGGCTTTCCATGCATCGGATCCAGCCTCGCGGCCGCCGCCCGTTTCCTTTTCGCCGCCGAAGGCCCCGCCGATTTCGGCACCCGACGGGCCGATATTGACATTGGCAATGCCGCAATCGGAACCGTCAGCCGCTATAAAGCGTTCCGCTTCGCGCATGTCGAGCGTAAACAGCGAGGAAGACAGGCCTGCGCCTACCGCGTTTTGCATGGCAACGGCCTCTTCAAAGGCAGAATAGCGGATCACATAAAGGATCGGCGCGAAGGTCTCGCGCAATGCAGGGCCGCTATGCGACGTGAGTTCGACCAGTGCGGGGGCGACATAATAGCCGCCTTCGCAATGATCTATTTCGACGCGCCCGCCGCCCGTGACCGTCGCACCCGCAGACTTGGACTCGGCCAGCGCCTTGTCCATCAGCTCGAAGGCCTGCCGGTCGATCAGCGGGCCGACCAGCACGCCGTCGCGGCGCGGATCGCCGATCTGCACCGAACCATAGACCTTGCGCAGTTTCGGCAAGAGTTGGTCGTAAATGCTCTCATGCACAAACAGCCGCCGCAAGGTGGTGCAGCGTTGTCCGGCGGTGCCGATCGCCGCAAAGGCAATGCCGCGCAGCGCCAGATCGAGATCGGCAGAGGGGGCGACGATGGCGGCATTGTTGCCGCCCAGTTCCAGAATGGCGCGGGCGAAACGGGCTGCGAGCTTCGGGGCAACCTGCCGTCCCATCGCGGTCGAGCCTGTTGCCGAGACCAGTGCGACGCGGTGGTCATCGACCAAAGCCTCGCCGATCTCGCGGCCTCCCACCAGCACGCTGGCGATCCCGTCGGGCAAGCCGCCGAATTTGGCTGCTGCGCGTTCGACAATCGCTTGCGTGGCCAAAGCGGTCAGAAGGGTTTTTTCCGAAGGCTTCCAGACCACGGCATTGCCGCACACCAGCGCCAGAGCCGCATTCCATGACCAGACAGCGACCGGAAAATTGAAGGCCGAAATCACGCCGCAAATGCCCAGCGGATGCCATGTTTCCATCATCCGGTGGTCGGGGCGCTCGGTGGCAATCGTCAGGCCGAACAATTGGCGCGACAGGCCGACCGCATAATCGCAAATATCGATCATTTCCTGCACTTCGCCCAAGCCCTCGGAGATGATCTTTCCGGCCTCCAGCGTCACCAGACGACCCAGATCGGCCTTGCAGGCGCGCAGTTCCTCGCCCAGGAGACGGACGAATTCACCACGGCGCGGGGCAGGCACTTTGCGCCACACCTGAAAGGCGGCTTGCGCCTTGCCCAGTTGCGCCTGTGTTCCGGCCAGCGAGGTGGTTTTGACATAAGTGATGACGCTGCCGTCAATCGGCGAATGTGCGGCAAGGTGCGAGGCGGAACCGGTCTCGTCAAAAAGGGTCGGGGACACGCCGAGGCGTTTGAGGATGGCAAGAGCTTCGTCGCGCGGGGAAACAGACATTGAATAACCTTTGCAATCAGCCTTTGAGGATGCGGCCCATTAGGGTGTATCGGGATTATAGGCATCAAAACGCTATTTTGTCAGGGCTGGCAAATAGGTTTTGTCTCGTTTAGCCTAGAATGGCAGCCTTTCGCACAGAGTATCATCGTTCAAAGGAATAAAAATGTCCGGGTCAGTGCCTGTTTCAGTCGATGTGGTGATCGTCGGCGGTGCCGCAATCGGTTCGTCCATTGCCTTTCATCTGGCACGCGATCCGGCGTTTTCCGGCCGCATCGTGGTGGTTGAAAAAGACCCGACCTATGCCAAAGCTGCCTCGGCCCTGTCGGCCGCCTCGATCCGCCAGCAATTCTCCACCGCCGTCAATATCCGGATTTCGCTCTACGGGATCAATTTCCTGCGTCATCTGGGCGAACACCTGACGGTGGATGGCGAGGTGCCGGTGATCGACCTACACGAGGGCGGCTATCTCTATCTGGCCAGCGGTTCCGGTCCCGCCGATGCCGGTGCCGTGACCCTGCACGACAATCACGCCATCCAGACCCGCGAAGGCGCGGATATCGCGCTGTTCGACAGGGCCGGATTGGCCGCGCAATTTCCGTGGTTGCATGTCGATGATCTGGCCTGCGGCTCGTGGGGACGTACCGGCGAGGGCTGGTTCGACGGCTGGGCCTTGATGCAGGCCTTCCGCCGCAAGGCGCGCTCGCTCGGGGTGACCTATGTGACTGACGAAGTGGTCGATGTGGTGCGGCAGGGGCGCAAGGTTGTGTCCGTTGTGTTGAAATCGGGAGAGGTGATCGCCTGCGGCACGCTGGTCAATGCGGCGGGTGCCAATGGACGCAAGGTGGCAGCCCTTGCGGGGATCGACATTCCGGTCGTCCCCAAGAAACGCTTTGTCTATACCTTCCATTGCAAAGAGGCTTTGGCGGATGTGCCTTTGCTGATCGACCCGAGCGGGGCGTGGTGCAGGCCCGAAGGGCGGCCCGATGCCTCGGGCCAGTTGTTCATCGGCAGCATCGCCCCAGCCGAGGGCGAGCCCGACCCCGAGATGGACGGTAATGATTTCAGCGTGGATCCGCATCTGTTCGAAGATCAGCTCTGGCCTTTGCTCGCCCACCGGATTCCGGCCTTCGAGCAGATCAGGCCGGGCCGCGCATGGGCCGGGCCCTATGATATGAACCTGTTCGACCACAATGCGATTTTGGGGCCGGTCGAAGGCATCGACAATCTGTTGCTCGCCAACGGCTTTTCAGGCCACGGCCTGCAACAAAGCCCCGCCGTGGGCCGTGCTTTGGCGGAATGGGTCATTCATGGCCATTACCGCACGCTGGATGTGTCCGATCTCGGCTTCGACCGCATCGCCAAACAGCAGCCGGTACTGGAAAAATGTATTATCTGAGCCTTATCCGCGTTGCGGCAAAGCGGCTGCGGCAAGGCCCGCGCCGATCAGCAGCACGGCGCCCGAACGGTTGAACCAGCGGATGGCGCGTGGCGTGCCCATCATGTGACGGGCGCGGCTGGCGGTCAGCGCATAAAACAGCGCATTGGCAAAGGCCAGCACCAGAAACGTGCTTTCAAACACCAACATTTGCAGCCAGAAATCACCCTCCCGATCCATGAATTGCGGCAAGAAGGCAATGAAGAAAGTCAGGCTTTTCGGGTTCATGGCCGTCACAATCCAGGCATGAACAAGCATCCTGGAAGAACGGGTTCCGGCCTGCCGCGGCGCAATCTCGAAGGTGCCTCCCGCCCGCCACAGCCCGATGCCCAGCCAGACCAGATAGGCCGCCCCCAGCCATTTCAAGCCGAGATAGAGCATGGCCGAGGTTTGCAACAGCGCGCCCAGCCCCAGCATCGACAGGCTCATGGCTGTAAAATCACCCAAGGCCACGCCGATGGCTGTCGGCAAAGCCGCCCGCCAGCCTTGACCGAGCGCATAGGACACCACCAAAAGCACGGTGGGGCCGGGGATCAGCACCAGAATGGCCGAGGCGGCAGCAAAGGCCAGCCAGATCTCGAATTCCATTGCTGCTCCCCTCGTGGATCGCTCAGATCAGTTTGCGTTTGGCCAGATTGCGCATCAGTTGTGCGGTGCCGAAGGTCCATGGCGCGCAATCATTCGACCGCTTCATGCGGTTGACCAATGCGCCCAGTTCCGGTGTCGCAATGGTCACGACATCGCCCATTTTATGGGTAAAGCCTTCACCGGGATGGTCGCGGTCGTCGATCGGGGCAAACAGCGTGCCGGTGAACAGCACCGCACCATCGGGATATTGATGGTTGCGGTTGAGCATTTGCGCGGTCAGATCGGTATAGTCGCGGCTGATCTGGTCGAGCCGCGACGAGCCTTTCAGCACATAGCCGTCCGTGCCTTCGACCGTCAGCGACAGCACGCAATGGCGCATCTGGTCGAGCGTGAAACTGGCATCGAAAAAGCGGATGAACGGGCCGATGCTGGCCGAGGCATTGTTGTCCTTCGCCTTGCCGAGCAGCAGAGCCGAACGGCCTTCGACATCGCGCAAATTGACATCATTGCCGAGTGTGCCGCCGACAATGCGCCCGTCGGATGATACCACCAGCACCACTTCCGGCTCGGGATTGTTCCAGTTCGATATCGGGTGCAGGCCCGCGTCAAAACCGGTGCCGACCGCCGACATGCTCGGTGATTTGGTGAAAATCTCCGCATCCGGCCCGATCCCGACTTCAAGATACTGGCTCCATGCCCCTTGCTTGATGAGCACGTCTTTCAGCCGCATGGCCTCGGGCGAACCGGGCTTGAGCTTGGACAGGTCGTCGCCGACCAGCGCGACGATTTCCTTGCGGATTTCGGCTGCCGCTGCGGCATTGCCGCGGGCCTTTTCCTCGATCACCCGTTCCAGCATCGAAATGGCAAAGGTGACACCGGCGGCTTTGACCGCCTGCAGATCGATCGGCGCAAGCAGCCATGGCTTGTGCGGATCACGGTTGTCTTCCGGCGTATTGGCGAGCAGTGCAGCGAGATCGCCGATACGCTCGCCTTTGACGGCGCGCATCGCGCCCGCAGGATCTTCCTGCTCGCACAGATCGTGCATGGTGGGGAAACGGGCGGAGATGTCATAGACACCATCGGCGCGGATGGCGACCACCGAGGGGCCGTCCACTTGCGGAAGCCAGACACGGCCTGCAAGCGCGCCTGTGGTGCCGTCATGCGGCAGGGTCTGTTCCGGCGTCAACAGTAATTTGGTCATGCGTTTCTCGTCCCGTTATTCTTATGATGTGGCGTATGATGGGCCTACAGTGTCGGGCTTTTGGCCGTCGGGCAAGATGAAAGTGGCAAAAAAGCGCTTCGCATCCGGCCCGTCAGATTTGATCTGCGCCCCGCGCATGGCCCCTATCGGCCTGCCTGCGACGGAATTCAGAGCGTCAGGGTTGAAATTGTCGGCCTGTCGTGGTGTTGTAACTGTAACAAATACTAACATGTTGAAACGAGGTTACGTCTGATGAATGGTTCTGCGGCGCAAACGCCACGTACGATTTTGCTTTCGCCTTCCGATAATGTTGTGGCTGCCGTCGATACCGTCGACAAGGGCGTTGTGGTCAACGGCGTCACCGCCATCGACCGGATTCCGCGCGGTCATAAAATGTCGCTGGTGGGCCTTGCCGAAGGGGAACCGGTGATCAAATTCGGCCAGATCATCGGCTTTGCCACCAAAGCGGTACCGCCCGGTTCTTGGCTGCACGAGCACAATGTCGGCATGCGCGATTTCGCCCGAGATTACCGTTTCTCGGAAGATGCGCGCGAGGAAGAGATTCTGCCCGTAGCACAACAGGCCACGTTCGAGGGCTTCCGCCGCTCCAATGGCAAGGTCGGCACCCGCAATTATATCGCGATCCTGACCTCGGTGAACTGCTCGGCCTCTGCCGCACGTTTCATGGCACAGGAGATCGAACGCTCGGGTATTCTCAACGACTATCCGCATATTGACGGCGTGATCCCGCTGGTGCATGGCGGCGGCTGCGCGCTCGACATCAAGGGCGAGGGCTACGAGATATTGAAGCGCACCCAATGGGGCTATGCCTGCAACCCGAATATGGCGGGTGTGGTGATGGTGGGTCTGGGCTGCGAAGGCTTCCAGATTTCGCGCTGGAAAGATGCCTATGGCATTACCGAAAGCGACATGTTCCGCACCATGACCATCCAGGAGGTCGGCGGCACCAAAAAGACGGTCGAAGCCGGTGTGGAAGCGATCAAGACCATGCTGCCGACTGCCAATGCGGCGCGCCGCCAGACAGTGCCTGCGTCCGAACTGATGCTAGCTTTGCAATGCGGCGGCTCGGACGGCTATTCCGGCATTACCGCCAATCCGGCTTTGGGCGCTGCGGTCGATTTGCTGGTCCAACACGGCGGCACGGCGATCCTGTCCGAAACCCCCGAAGTCTATGGCGCGGAACATCTGTTGACCCGTCGCGCCGCAACACCGGAAATCGGCAAGAAGCTGGTCGACATGATCCATTGGTGGGAGGATTACACCGCCCGCAACAAGATGGAGATGAACAACAATCCGTCGCCGGGCAACAAGGCGGGCGGTTTGACCACGATTTTGGAAAAATCACTCGGCGCGACCGCCAAAGGCGGCACCAAGACCATGACCGGCGTCTACCATTATGCCGAGCAGGTCACCGCCAAGGGTTTTGTCTATATGGATACCCCCGGCTATGACCCCGTGGCGGCGACCGGTCAGGTGGCGGGCGGGGCCAATATTCTGGCCTTCACCACCGGACGCGGTTCGGCCTATGGCTGCAAGCCGACGCCTTCGGTGAAACTGGCGACCAATTCGGAAATCTACCGAAAGATGATCGACGATATGGACATCAATTGCGGTGATATTGTCGACGGTGTCAGTGTCGAGGACAAAGGCAAAGAGATTTTCGATGTGCTGCTGCGTGTCGCCTCCGGCGAACAGTCGAAGTCCGAACAGATGGGCTATGGCGATGCCGAATTCGTGCCGTGGTCCGTCGGGGCGACCATGTAACCGCAGCTGGCTTTTGCGGGAGTTGAGCCGGCGCCCCAAGGCGTCGGCTTTTTTATGCGCGGTGGTTGCGGGCCAGATGCTCGACCGCATCGAGCAAAATCCGGATCGCCTGATCCATGTCGCTCTGGCTCGCAAATTCTGCCGGATTGTGGCTGATGCCATCGGTGCAGCGCACGAACAACATGCCGATCGGGCACAAAGCCGCCATGGCCATGGCATCATGGCCCGCACCCGAGGGCAGATGCAGCGGCCTGATCTGATGGCGGGCGACGGCTTCGCTCAAAGCAGCCTGCAAAGACGGCGAGCAGGGGCAGGCAGGGGCATCGTAAAACGGGGCAATTTCGATCTCCACCGAGCGGCGCGCGGCAATGGCCCGACAGGCCTCCTCGATCGCCTGCACCATGGCGATGCGCTCGCCATCATCGGGCCCGCGCATATCAAGGGTAAACTGCACCCCGCCGGGGATGACGTTGACGGCATTGGGTGAAACCGCCAATCGGCCCACGGTAGCAACCGTCAAAGCGGCTTTGGCGCCCAAAGCTTCGACTGCCAACACCATTTCGCTCGCCGCTGTCAGAGCATCCTGCCGCAAAGCCATCGGCACGGTGCCCGCATGGCCCGCTTGGCCCGTCACCATGACGCGGCGGCGCGAGGCACCGTTGATCGCGGTCACAATGCCGACAGGCAGGGCCTCGTGCTGCAACACCGGGCCCTGTTCGATATGGACTTCCAGATAGCCGATCACTTTGGATGGATCACGCGCCAGCGCGGCGATGGCGTCTGGCTTGCCGCCGAAGTCCAGCAGGGCTTTGCGGAACGATATTCCGTCCTCGTCTACCCCGTCCAGCGTCGCGGGATCGAAAGTGCCCGCAAGCGCACGCGAGGAGGAGAGATTGCTGGGAAAGCGAACATTCTCCTCGTCGCCAAAGGCCAGAATGTCGAGCGCGAAAGGCAGGCGGCGGCCTGACTGTTTCAAGGCTTCGACCACGCCGATCCCCGCCACCACACCCAAAGTGCCGTCATAGGAACCGGCATCTTTGACCGTATCGATATGCGAGCCGATCAGCAGAGCTGGCGCATCCACGCTTTCGCCGTGGTAGCGGCCGACCACCGTGCCGAGGGCGTCGATGCTGACCTCATCGCAACCCGCCTCGCGCATCATCACGCTCACCGCCTCTGCTGCTTGTCGATGGGCAGGGGACAGGAACAACCGTGTCAGATTGTCGGGATGATCGCTGAACCCGCGCAACTGCATCAGGCGGTCATAGGCGCGTCGGCCGAAGGAAGGGAGGGAGGTTGAAGCGGCCATAATGATCTCAACGGTTTGATGGAGGACGGGAAAACCAGCGCAAAGTGAGGGCGTTGGCCACCACGCTGACGCTTGACAATGCCATGGCGGCCCCTGCCACAACGGGTGACAGCAGTCCGGCGGCCGCCAGCGGCAAGCCGATCATATTATAGATGAAGGCAAAGAAAAGTCCGCGCCGGATGGTTGCAACTATCCGCCGCGTCAACACAATGGCGGTTGCCACCAGCCGCGGATCGGCCTGCATGAGCGCGACGCCACTGGATTCAATGGCAATGTCGGTGCCATCCGCCATGGCAATGCCGGTATCGGCCACCATCAAAGCGGGGGCATCGTTGAGCCCGTCGCCCACCATGGTCACCACCAGATTTTTGGCCTGCAAGGCGGCAATGGCGGCCGATTTGTCGGTGGGTGACACTTCCGAAATCACCTCGCCGATTCCCAAAGCCGCGCCGATGCGCGCCGCCGCCCCCTTGCTGTCGCCTGTCAGCATCACAAGCCCAAGGCCAAGCTGTTTGAGCCGGCTGACGGCTTCGGCCGCAGTGGGGCGCGGCATGTCGGCAAAGCTGATCAGGGCCAGCACGCTGTGATCCGATACCCGCCCCAGCCATGACTGGCCCGCTCCCTCATTGTGCCGAAGGCTGGCCTGATCCGCAAAAGGAGCCAGATCAAAGCCCGCATGACGCAAGGCCGTGCCGGACCCGAACAGATAGGTTTCCCCCTCGATCCGCGCCGTGATAGCACCTGCTTGCGACCGGAAATCAAGCGCGGCCAAAGCGGGCATGTGCGCGGCGGTTGTGATCAGGGCCTTGGCGAGCGGATGCGTGCTGCCTGCTTCGAGGGCGGCGACACGCTGCAAAATCCGGTCTTTGTCCATTCCGCCGAAGGTGTCGACGCCCGTAATGGCAGGCTTGCCGGTGGTCAATGTGCCGGTTTTGTCGAACACCACAACCTGTGTGCGCGCCAGCGATTCAATCGCGCGGGCATCGCGCAGCAAAATCCCGTGCCGTGCCGCCACACCCGTACCCGCCAGAATGGCGGTCGGCGTGGCCAGTCCCAAAGCGCAAGGGCAGGCGATCACCAATACCGAGACGGCATTGAGGGTGGCCAGCGACAGGGAGCCGTCTTTGACCAGCCAGAACAAAAACGTGGCAATCGCAATGCCTGTTACCACCGGCACAAACACCGCGCTGATCCGGTCCACCAGCAGCTGCACGGGTGCTTTCGAGCTTTGCGCGGCTTCGACCGCCGCTACGATGCGGGCCAGCACGCTGTCCGCGCCCAGCGCGGTCACTTGCACCACCAAGAGCCCGTCGGTGTTGAGCGTGCCGCCGATCACCGTGTCGCCCATTGCTTTGGTGACCGGCAGGCTCTCCCCCGTCACCATCGACTCGTCTATCTCCGCACCGCCCTCGATGATGAGGCCGTCGCAGGCGATCCGTTCTCCGGCTTTGATCAAAAGCCTGTCGCCTGTAGCCAGTTGATTGATCGGAACGGCGGCGGGATGGCCTTGCGGATCGATCCGGTTGGCCTGATCCGGCTGCAGGGCTTGCAGGGAGCGCAAGGCGGAAGCGGTTTCCGACATCGCGCGTTCTTCCAGCCATTTGCCGAGCAGAACAAAGGCAATCACCATGCTGGAAGATTCAAAATAAAGCGGCAAAGCCGATCCATGATCCATGCCGTGCGGGCCAAAGCCCATGCTCCAATGGACCAGACTCACACCGTAAGCCGCGGAGGTGCCCAGCGCGACCAGCACATCCATCGTGGCCACACCACTGCGCAAGGCCTTCCATGCCCCGCGATAAAACCGCGCACCAAGCCAGAACTGCATCAGACTGGCCAGCGCCAGCTCGATTTCCGGCGACAACAGCATCGGCCGGTCAAACAGCATCAGCCCCATCGAGACCAGAAACGGGCTGGCGATCAGCCCGCCGGTGATGGCGGCACGGCGTGCCTCGTGCTCGCGCAAGATGGTCCTCGAAGGCTCCCCGGCCTGATCCTGCGCGCTCATCACGCTGGCCCCGTAACCGATCTCCTCGACCGCCTCCGCCAGCGCGTCGGGCGCGGCCGCTCCGGTGATACGGGCCGAATGGGTGGCCAGATTGACGCTGGCTTCGACCACGCCCTCCACCCCTGTCAGGGCTTTTTCCACCCGCGCCACACAAGCGGCACAGGTCATGCCATCAATGGCCAATTGGGTGGTTTTCGGGCTTTTGAGGGTGCTCATACCCCTAAAATGGGCCTTTTAAGGGGGTAGCGCAAGCGGCAAAGGCGGGAAGCCGCGTTTTGTGGGAGGCCCAGCGATGCATGCCGGGCAATTGACACGGCAAGGGATGAGACGGCACTGTGTCGGCCCAACTCCAACACGAGAAATCCCATGCCGCATTTTGCCGCCAATCTGACGATGATGTTCAATGAATGGTCGTTTCTCGATCGCTTCAAAGCGGCCGCTGATGCGGGATTTGATGCGGTTGAATTCCTGTTTCCCTATGAGCATAGCCCCGATGCGGTGGCCAAGGCGTTGCAAGGGGCGGGGCTGCAGCAGGCTTTGTTCAATATGCCGCCCGGTGATTGGGCCAAGGGCGAGCGCGGTATGGCGGCTCTGGTCGGGCGCGAGGCCGAGTTCAAGGCCGGTGTCGCCACCGCTTTGACCTATGCCGAAGCCACCGGCGTGAAGCGGCTGCATATGATGAGCGGGCTGGTCAGCAATCTCGATCCCGCAGCGATGGCCTGTTATGAGGCCAATTTGCGCTATGCGGGCGAGCAATTGGCGCAGCACGGGCTGGATCTGGTGATCGAGCCGATCAATGGCCGCAATATGCCGGGCTATTTCCTCAATGATTTCGATCTGGCCGCGCGTCTGATTGGGCAGGCGGGACTGCCCAATATCAAATTGCAGTTCGACCTCTATCATTGCCAGATCATTCACGGCGATGTGACGATGCGGATGCGGCAGGCCATGCCCCTGATCGGGCATATCCAGATCGCCAGCGTGCCGTCACGCCACGAGCCGGACGCGGAGGAGTTGAATTATCCCTTCCTGTTCGACGAGCTGGACCGCTTGGGCTATCAGGGCTTTGTCGGTTGCGAATACAATCCGAAAGCGGGCACGCTGGAAGGCTTGGGCTGGTTTCGGGAGTGGAGCCGCATCCGTTCCTGATCTTCACCATATTGCGTGAAGCCTGAAATTGGCTATCGCACAGCGGTCCTGCCTTTGCTAAAGAGGCATGATGTCGATTTGGGAACTGCCATCGTGGTGAATTCACGCCTCTCTGCCGAAGATCTGGTCGCCCGCTTTGCGCGGCTCGGCTATGCGCGGGTCGAACCGCCCGTGCTGCAGCCTGCCGATATTTTTCTCGACCAGTCGGGCGAAAACTTCCGCCGCCGGATGTTTGTGACCACCGACAGCGAAGGCCGCGAAATGGCTTTGCGGCCGGAATTTACAATTCCGGTGGTCCGCCTTTATCTGGCGGGAGATGATGCGGGTGCGCTGGCGCAATATTCTTATTGCGGGCGGGTGTTCCGCATGCAGGCAGGTGAAAGCGGCGAATTCGTGCAAGCCGGCATTGAATCCTTTGGTCGGACCGACACGGCGGCAACTGACGCCGAGATCGTCGCGCTGGCCCTCGAAGCCCTGAACGAGTTCGGCGTGCATGATCCCGATATCCATCTGGGCGATATGGGCCTGTTCAATGCCGTGATGGAGGCTCTGGCCTTGCCGGATGCCGTGTTGCGCCGTTTGAAACGCGCCTTTGCCTCGGGCCGGTTGACGGTCGATACGCTCGATCAGGTGTTGGGCGGGCAGGGGCAGGCCGATGCCAGCCATGCCGGACTGAGTGCGGCGCTGGTCGGGCTTGATCCGGCGACAGCGCGCAATCTGGTCGAAGACATGCTGAAAATAGCCCGCATCTCGACGGTGGGCGGGCGTACCAGTGCAGAAATCGCCGATCGTTTCCTGCGTCAGGCCGGACAGGCCGAAGTGACCTTGCCCGATCAGGCGCGCGCCGTGCTGGCCGCCTATCTGGCGATAAGCGGCGAACCGGACGAGGTGTCGGATCTTTTGCGCGCCCTCTCCGTTGACGAAGGGCTTGATCTGGCGGCTGTCCTCGCTGTGTTTGACGAGCGCACCGGCTTTTTGGCGGCGCGCGGGGTTGATGTCTCCAAAATCCGTGTGGCCACGGCTTTCGGCCGCGATCTCGATTATTACACCGGCATGGTGTTTGAAATGCGCACATCTTCCGAAAGCCGATCTTTGGTGGGCGGGGGACGTTATGACCGGCTGGCGCAATCCCTGGGCGCGACACACCCCGTCCCCGCTGTCGGCTGCTCGATCTGGATGGACCGCTTGATCGGATCAACCCCATGATCCGGCTGACGTTGCGAGAGATGCCATGACTTCACAGGCCGATAAAGCCCCGCTCATTCTGGCTGTGCCGTCCAAGGGCCGGTTGCAGGAAAATGCCAACGCGTTTTTCGCACGTGCCGGATTGGTGTTCAGGCAATCGCGCGGCGAGCGCGATTATCGCGGCACCATTGCCGGTTTCGACAATGTCGAGGTGCTCTATCTCTCGGCGTCCGAAATCGCACGCGAATTGGCCCAGGGCGGCGCGCATCTCGGCATTACCGGCGAGGATCTGATCCGCGAGGGCATCGATGATGCCGCAACAAAGCTCGAATTGCTGACCCCGCTCGGTTTCGGCCATGCCAATGTGGTGGTGGCGGTGCCGCAGGCCTGGATCGACGTCCGCACGATGGCCGATCTGGAAGATGTGGCGGCGGCGTTTCGCGCCCGTCACGGCCACAAGATGCGGGTTGCGACCAAATATATCAATCTGACGCGCCGCTACTTCACCAGCCACGGCATTACCGATTACCGCATTGTCGAAAGTCTCGGGGCGACCGAGGGTGCACCGGCTTCGGGTGCGGCCGAACTGATCGTCGACATTACCACGACAGGCGCGACCCTGTCGGCCAACGCGCTGAAGATCATCGATGACGGGGTGATGCTGCGGTCCGAGGCCAATCTGGTGGCCTCCGTGGCAGCCCCCTGGGGTGCCAATCAACGGGCTGCCGCCGCATCCATCCTGACGCGGATCAGTGCCGAGGAAGAAGCGCGCAGCCATCGCGAGATCCGCGTCAGCCTGTCCCAGCCGCTGCCTTCGGTGCTCGAGGACTTGTCGGCCCGCTTTGGTGCGACGCTGGTGGCGCAACACAGTCCCACGCAGTTTATCGTGCAATGTCCGGTCAGTGCTTTGTTCGATGCCGGCGAATATCTGGTGGCACAAGGCGCATTGAGGGTGGCGGTCAGCCAGATGGATTATGTGTTCCGACCCACCAATTCCTTGCTTGAAACATTGTTCGCCCGTATCGGTTCCGACGGCGCGCAGTGATCGGGGTGTGTGCTATAAGGCCCCGACCGGAAACATTGCAGGCCGTAAGGCTTGCAGTTATCATGACAGCAGATGTGTTGCCCACTTCAGGAGACGATCCTTGCGCTTGACCCCTCGTTTGAAAGCCGCCGCTTTGGGAACGCTCGTGCTAGGCACGATGCTGGCAGGCGCGGTTGTCGCACAGCCTGTCTTCATGGCCCGCAAGAAATTTCCTTTCGATGCCCAGTGGATTGCCGTCAGCCTCAATGACAAGCCATTCCCCGGCGAGCGGGCCGATCGTCCGACTTTAACGCTTGACGAGACATTGCGCGTGCGCGGTTTCGGGGCCTGCAACACCTATTCGGCGACCGCCTATCCCTTGCAGCAACAGGCCTTTGCCGTGGGCCCTATTGCCTTGACACAGCGCGAGTGTCCCAAGGCGACGATGGATGTCGAAAAAGCTTTCCTGCTCGCTCTCCGCACCGCCCAGCAATGGGACACCGAGCCGGGAAAACTGGTTATTGCCGGACAGAACGGCAAATTGGTGTTTGAACGGACTTTTTGATATCCGGACGTGTCGTCCACTTGCTGATCGCGTTCAGGATGTCGGGGCCGATTTCAGCTGCATACCGGCTTCCCCTGTCGGTTCCAGTGTCAATTTGACATCATGGAAGGCCATCAGGGTAGAGCGGTGGCCGATTGAAATCAGCGTTGTCTGCGGCAATTGTTGTTTCAGCATGGTGTAGAGGCGGGCTTCACCCGCTTCATCAAGCGAAGCTGTCGCCTCGTCCAGAAACAACCATGCCGGCTTGGCCAATAAAGCGCGTGCCAGCGCAAGCCGTTGCTGCTCGCCGCCCGACAGGCGTTGCGACCAGACATGCTCCTCGTCCATCCCGCCAATCAGGGCCGAGAGGCCAACCGCTTCAAGGGCGCGGGCCACGTCGTCCCTTGAATAGGCTTGTTCATTTGCCGGATAGGATACGGCCATGCGCAGGCTGGCAATCGGCAGATAGGGGCGTTGCGGCACCAGCATCATGGTCTGGGTGGAGGGCGTGCGCAAACGCCCCGATCCATAGGGCCACAGGCCTGCCAAAGCACGCAGCAAGGTGGATTTGCCCGAGCCAGACGGCCCGCTGATCAGGATCGATTGGCCGGAGTGGAACAAATGATCCGCCGACAGCAAGGGCTTGCCATTGGGCAGGGTCAGGGAGAGGTTCTGCAATTCCAGTGCGCCGTGATCGCCCGTCTGTTCGCGGATGATGGTTTCTGGCTCATAACCCAGCTTTTTGGCCTCATCAATCGAGCGGTCGAATGTGGTCAGACGCTGGAGGATCGCGACATAGGCGGCCAGCGAGGTATAGGCATTGATGAAATAGCTCAAAGCCCCTTCCACCCGCCCGAAGGCCCCGGCGGTCTGTGTCATCGCGCCCAATTGCACCTTGCCCGCGAAATAGAAGGTCGCGGCCACCACATAGGGGATGATCGGGCTGATCTGGCCATAGCTGGCGGTAAACATCATCATGCGCTTGCGCAGGGCGACGATGCCGAAGAAATTGCGGATGACTTCGGAAAAACGCTGCATCAGCGCTGATTTTTCGGTTCTCTCGCCGTTCAGCAGGGCAATCTGTTCGGTATATTCACGCAAACGCGCCAGCGAGAAACGGAAATCGGCCTCGTAGCGTTGCTGGTCAAAATCCAGTTTGACCAGCTTTCTGCCGATCATATGGGTCACGAATGTCCCAAAGGCCGCATAGAGCAAGGCGACCCAGAACAGGAAGCCCGGCACCACAATATCGGTACCCGGCACCGTGAACTGATCCGACAACTGCCACAAAATGATCGAGAAGGAGACCAGCGAGCTCAGTTGCGCCAGCATCGAAATCGAAAAATCATAGGTGCGGTTGATGAAAGAGCCGACATCATCGGCAATACGCTGGTCCGGATTGTCGGCATCCTGCCCCATCAGTGCCATGCGGTAATGGGTGCCGTCACCCATCCACGAGGAAATATACTGATCGGTCAGCCAGCGCCGCCAGCGGATCATCAGGCTGGATTGCACCAAATATTCGATGATGGCACTGGCAATATAAATTGCCGCCCAGAATAGAAATACAGTGTAGAGCAGCGACCAGAAGGCTTCGGAATCCTTGTTCTGGATCGCGTTGAACCAGTCACGGTTGAAGAATGACAGCCGCACCGAAATGCCGACCTGTGCCTGATTGACGACAATCAGGAAAATGATCATCAGCGTCGCCAGCAAACGCTCGTCGATGCGGGCCTGTTTGAACGGCCAGACGGTGACTTGCGTTGTTCCGGCATGGTCGAAATAACGGTCCGAAATGGTGGTGACCGATTTGATGACCGGAATGAACGAGATCGCATAGATCAGAATGGCAAACACCGCGACACTGGCCGCCAGACTGAGCGGCGGCATTGCCGCAGACAAAGCCTCGGGCCATAAATTGAGACGGCCCAGCACGATGATTGTCGTAAATGAAGCATATTCGACGGCAAAAAGGCCGGAGAAAATCCTCAGGAATTTTGAAATGCCCGCGGCCTGCCATGTGGCGATGCCGGCCAATAATCCGGCAAAGGCCAGCCCCCACAGACCCTTGTCCGCGAGTTGATAGGCCGCACCTGCCGCCAACAACGCGCCGATCAGGGCAACCGTCGCCAGCTTTTTCAACAAAAGGCCGGGGCGTGAAGGGGCGGTATTGGAGGGATTGTCAAGATCATGCGGCATGGCTTGTCTCTCGTGTCTAAACCGTCGTGTCACGTGCTGGATGCATTTTGGCTTGTGCACCGCACTCTGCGGGACATGTCATCGAGAGACAAGCTGCAAGTGCCGGTCGTCGTCTTATGCAAAGGCGGTGGTGTGTTCAACGGTGGGAAGCGACAGCGGCACGCTGTAAATGATCAGCGGTGCGGCGTCCGTGCTGGGGGCTTGGGCACTGCCATCCCGTGCGTGCTTGATCCGCAACTCAAAGGCATCGATGCCTTCATCGATAAACTGTTTGATCACCAAAACCTGCGGTTGTGTATCGCTCATAAAGCCCTCGATGGTTGGTTGGCTGGAATGACTAAAAGCCGACCAGCAGCATTTGCAGAGAATCATCGTCAAACTGTCATGAAACTCGCCCGACCAAGCTGCAAGGGCAAGCCTAATTCATGCATCATGCTCGATAATTCATGCTTAAATTCGTCAAAGAGGTTCGGGTCGGTCTGGCAGTTGTTCCGGGAAGGAGTTTTGGGGGGCAAAGATCATTGTTTAAGTCCTGCCGCATGTAGGCTTGGATCGCGTGTGAGCTATGCGCCGGCCCGCTTGGCGCGAAAGGATTTTGGTCTTATGGATGAGAGCAGAATCATGCTCGGTCCTTTGGCTCTTTTGGTATCAGGTCTGGAATGATTGTCCGTGTCCATCGTATCCCTCCGGTACGATCGTTTAAAATGGGGTTTTGCATGTCTCCTCTTTTGTTTTCTCCGCTCAAGATCGGTGCTGTTACCGTGCCCAACCGCATCGCCGTTGCGCCGATGTGCCAATATTCGGCATCGGACGGCACCGTCAATGAATGGCATCTGCAACATTGGATGAATATGGCCATGTCCGGTTCCGGTCTTGTGATGATCGAGGCCACTGGCGTCGAGCGCACCGGCCGTATCACCCATGGCTGCGTTGGCCTCTATAACGATCTCAACGAGCGCGAAATGTTCCGCACGCTGCATTCGGCCAAAGCGGTGGCTTTGCCTGGTACCGTCTTCGGGATCCAGCTGGGCCATGCCGGTCGCAAAGCCTCCTCGCGCCGGCCTTGGGAAGATGGTTCGGCTTGCCGTGAAGGCGATGATCCGTGGCAGACCGAATCTTCCGCTGCTATCCCCTTCAATGATGGCTGGCCCATTCCCGAAGTGCTCGACGACAAGGGCATTGCCCGCATCATTCAGGCCTTTGCCGATGCAACCGTGCGCGCCGTGCGTGTCGGGATCACCGTCATCGAAATCCACATGACGCATGGCTATCTGGTCCACCAGTTCCTGTCGCCTCTGACCAACCAGCGCAACGACAAATGGGGTGGTTCGGCTGAAAACCGCCAGAATTTCGCACTTGAAGTGGCCCGTGCCGTGCGTGCTGCCGCCCCTGCGCATGTCGCTGTCGGGGCCCGTATCGTCGGTTCCGATTGGGTCGAAGGCGGTCTGACCATTGATGATGCGGTCGATCTGACGAGGAAGCTCAAGGCTTTGGGCGTCGATTATGCCTGCGTGTCCTCGGGCGGGCTTGATCCCAAAGCCCGCATCACGGTCGGCCCCGGCTATCAGGTGCCGTTCGCCCGCGAGATCAAAAAGCAGACAGGCATTGTCACCCGCGCTGTCGGCATGATCGTGACGCCGCATCAGGCCGAAGAGATTTTGCAAGCCGGCGATGCCGACCAGATCGCACTGGGTCGCGGTATTCTCGACAATCCGCGCTGGGGCTGGCATGCCGCCGATGTGCTCGGTGTCGATCTGCCGCGCCCGCCCCAATACGACCGCGCCCGCGCCAAACTCTGGCCCGGCTCCAAACTGGCGCGTGAAGTGGTGTGATCAGTCGGCGTCAACAGCCGACCGGATTTCGGGATCATAAAGAATGGCAGGGAGATCCCTGCCATTTTTCTTTTTGTCAGCCCCGCGCCAAGACCTTGCGCACGCCGTCCAGCATGGCGGTTTCGGCCACAGCGAATTGCGCTTCGGCTTGCGCTTTCAGATAGGCTTCGCGATCAGGGGCCGACGAGAGTGTGGCGCCGAGCACCAGATCCTTGATCAGAACCTCGCCGCGCGCGCGTTCATCCGAGCCTTGAATCACCACGCAGCGCGCGCCGCGACGGTCGGCATATTTCATCTGCGCTTTCATGCCGGAATCGCCCAGATACAATTCGGCCCGCAAGCCGTCCTGACGCAGCATGGTGACCAGACGCTGGTAATGGGCAATCTGGTCGCGATCCATCACCAGCACCACCACGGGGGCGGTCGCAGCCTGGTCATCGATCTTGCCCAACAGCCGCAAGGCGGCGAGCAGGCGCGAAACGCCGATGGAAAAGCCGGTGGCCGGCACAGGCTCGCCCCGAAAGCGCGAGACCAACCCGTCATAGCGGCCACCGCCTGCGACAGAACCAAACCGGACCGGGCGACCATCGTCGCCCTTGACCGCAAAGGTCAGTTCGGCCTCGAACACCGGACCGGTATAATATTCCAAGCCGCGCACAACAGACGGGTCGATGACGATGCGCGAGGTGTCATAGCCTGCCGCCCCGAACAAAGCGGCCATATCGGCCAGTTCCTGACAGCCCTGTTCGCCGCGCTCGGAGCCTGCCACCGCCGATCTGAAATTGGCGAGTGTCAGGGCGACATTGCCGACAGGGCTTTGCGCGCCTGCACCCTGATCGCCCCAACCGGTAAACTGGATGACGCGTTCGATCGCGTCCGCATCCAGTCCCGCGCCTTTGGTGAAATCGCCGCTTTCATCCTTGCGGCCGGGACCCAGCAATTTGCGGATTTCGTCCGCGGGGAATTTGTCGAGCTTGTCGATGGCGCGCAGCACGGTCAACCGCTTTCCGGCATTGTCATCACCGGCCAGCCCGATCGCTTCCATCACGCCGTCGAGCACTTTGCGGTTGTTGACCTTGATCTGGTAATCGCCGCGCGCAATGCCGACGGCTTCCAGCGTATCGGCCATCAGCATCGCCATTTCGGCATCGGCCGCGACAGAGCCCGCGCCGACAATATCGGCATCGCATTGCATGAATTGGCGGAACCGGCCCGGACCGGGCTTTTCGTTGCGGAAAACCCAGCCCGAGCGCATCGAGCGGAAAGGTTTTGGCAATTTGTCGAAATTCTCGGCGACATGGCGGGCCAGCGGCGCGGTCAGGTCATAGCGCAGCGACAGCCACTGGTCGTCGTCATCCTTGAAGGAGAACACGCCTTCATTGGGCCGGTCGAGATCGGGCAGGAATTTGCCCAGCGCTTCGGTAAATTCGATAAAAGGCGTTTCCAGCACATCGAAACCGTAAAGCACATAGGTCTCGCGGATTTTGGCCAGCATCCGTTCGGTCGCCGCCACATCCAGCGCATCGCGGTCACCAAAGCCGCGCGGCAATTTGGCATCGGGCAGGAATTTCGGTTTGTCGGACGTTGTGTCGGTGCTCATGCGCGTGATCCTGTATGTGTGACACGGGTGGTAGCGCAGGCAGACGCATGCGGCAAGTCGCGAGCTTTCCAAAGCCATAAAAAAAGGGTGGCATGACCCGTGGCCAGCCACCCTTTGCGATATTTAACCCGCGCTTAGGCGACGCTGAGGATGGTTTTGCGCAATTTTTCGATCAATTCGTCGATTTGCGCATCCGAGATAATCAGAGGCGGGGTGACGGCCAGCGTGTCGCCGGTCGAGCGGATCATCATACCGTGTTCCTGGAAGGCCTTGTCCATGGCGGTGAAGGCGCGCTTGCCGAAGGCATCGGGGATCGAGGCCAGATCGATCGCGGCAACCAGACCGATGGTGCGGATGTCGAGCACATTCGGCAGGCCTTTCAGCGTCATGATCGCATCCATCCAGCGCGGCTCGATCTCTTTGGTGCGCTCGAACAGTTTTTCGTCGCGATAGACATCAAGTGTTGCCAAAGCGGCGGCGCAGGCCAGCGGATGGGCCGAATAGGTGTAACCGTGGAACAGCTCGATCACATGCTCCGGACCCTTCATGAAGGCATCATAGACTCCCTTGCGGGCAATGACGCCGCCCATCGGGACGGTGCCGGAATTGACGCCTTTGGCGAAGGTGATCATGTCGGGGATCACGCCATAGCGCTCTGCGGCAAACGGGGTGCCCAACCGGCCGAAACCGGTGATCACTTCGTCGAAAATCAGCAAAATGTTGTGTTTGGTGCAAATCTCGCGCAACCGCTTCAGATAGCCTTTGGGCGGCGGCAGAACGCCGGTCGAGCCAGCCATCGGCTCGACAACCACGGCGGCAATGGTGGAGGCGTCATGCAGCGCGACGATCCGTTCCAGATCGTCGGCCAGATGGGCACCCCATTCCGGTTCGCCTTTGGTAAAGGCCTGCTCGGCGCGATTATAGGTGTGCGGCAGATGGTCGACGCCTGCCAGCAGGGTGCCGAAGAATTTGCGGTTGGCGACAATGCCGCCGACCGAAATGCCGCCGAAGCCGACCCCGTGATAGCCGCGCTCGCGGCCGATCAGGCGGGTTTTCTGGCCCTGTCCCTGAATGTTCCAGTAAGCCAGCGCGATTTTCAGCGCGGTATCAATTGATTCCGAGCCGGAATTGCAGAAAAACACATGATCGAGATCACCCGGTGCCAGATCGGCAATGCGCGAGGCGAGCTGGAAGCCCTTGGCGTGGCCGAACTGGAAAGCGGGGGAGAAATCGAGTTCCGCAGCCTGTTTCTGGATCGCCGAAACAATCTCGTCGCGGCCATGGCCCGCATTGCAGCACCACAGACCTGCCGTGCCATCGAGAATCTGGCGGCCGTCGGAGGTGGTGTAATACATATCCTTGGCACCGGCGACCATGCGCGGGCTCTTCTTGAAGGCGCGGTTCGCTGTAAAGGGCATCCACCAGGCTTCAAGATCATTGGGTGCCAGCGCGGATTGCGTCGGATAAGGGCGAGCGGCAGTCATGAGGTGCTCCTTCAAGGCCAAAACGGGTGTCTGTTCAATTTACACCACAGCCTCACGGTTGAAACAACCCATATTCATCGATTCCCCTTTCGCTGTTGACGCATAATTGGGTTGAAAAGTGTTTGAAAGGCAGCTTAATCTTGTTATGTATGGTGCCTGATCCCCTCTGAAGGATGTCGGGGATCATGTGTTGCGTGCTGTGTTGCGTTCCGGCGTTTGTTGTTTTTGGCCCTCCGGTCGGGGGCTGACACAAAAGGTGCGCGTGTAATGCCGTTGACACACCAGACAAAGGGCATGGCTGACAAAGCCAGACCTGATCCCGAAGCCGTTCAACAGGCTTTGATGCAAATCCTGGCCAGTTCTGAATTTAGGGCTTCCCCGCGCCTGTCGGCTTTCTTGACTTTTTGCGTGGGGCGCTCGGTCGAAGGCAGGGCCGATACACTCAAAGCCTATACAATCGCCACCCAGGTGTTCATGCGCCCCGATCATTTCGACCCGCAGGCCGATCCGATTGTGCGGGTCGAAGCCACCCGCTTGCGGCGCGCCATGCAGCGTTATTACGGGCAGGAAGGCGCAGGCGATCCGCTGCATCTGCACATTGAGCGCGGGCAATATGGCGTGAGTTTCATTCCACCGAACGCCCCTGCCTCCCACGGGCAGGGCGTGCCGCAAATCAGCATTACACTGCTCGAAAAACTGGCTGCCATTGCCGAGGGCCGCAAAGAGCGTGATGAGATGCAACCAGTGGCCGAAGTGTCCCCTGTTCCTGTTTCCGGTGCACCCGTGCCGGACGTTGTTGCGCCGGGTGCTGCGGCGTCGGAAAAGCCTGCGCCGGCTTTGCGGTTTTCGCTGGATTTGAAATTGGTTTTGTCGGGGCTTGCGGGGCTGGCCGCCATATTTATTTTGGCTTGGTATCATGTGCCGCCACCCATTGTTACCCACAAACCAGACAAGGCACTGGCTGCCAAAGCAGGCCTGACCGCGCGTGCGTTCCAGCCTGCCAAGTTGATGGTTGTGGCAGGGTCGTCGTCGCCCGAGATTGGATTATGGGTGGATGATCTGCGCGATGCGCTGTCGCGTTTTGATGCCATCGTGGTGCTGGATGCCGGTTTGCAGGGCGACAAACGCAGTGGCATGCCCGATTTTCAACTGGCGATCCGAAAAACCGGCAAAGGTTCGTTGATGTTGCGGCTGGTCATGGCGGGAACCGGTGAGATCATCTGGTCCAAAGATATTCCCTCGGGGACTGATGAGGGGCAGGCCGCTTTGTCGCCTTGGCTCACCGAGTTGGCGGCATGGGACGGGTTGATCAACCGTCGCCACTGGAGCGGGACGCAATTCGAGCGGATCGGTGCCAGTGAGGAATTGCCCTGCCAGCATCAGGCCATGCGGGCCTTGCTGGCGCAGCAGCTCGATCTGGTACACGGCGCGCAAGCCTGTTTCGACAAGGATTTGGCCATAGGCCTGTCCTGGAGCAAACCGCAATGGCGGTTGCGTCTCGATCTGATGGCTCTGACTTTGGGTGATGCCAGCATCAATGCCGACACCGTTGTGAATGAGGCACAACGCCATTTGCGGCAATCGCCCCTGTCTGCCAGTGCCTATGGACTGGCCGGACAAAGCCTGTTGCTGGCTGGACAGGGCGATCAGGCGCGCGCGATGCTGGCCAAGGCCCGCAGGCTCAATCCCTATGATCTGGGCTTCGACCGGCCTTGATCATTGCTGCGGGCTCGCCCATGATGGGACCATTGTTGCGTGGTTTTCGCCCGGGAGCCGGTGGTGGATCTATATCAGGCTCATCAGTTTGATTTGCCGTTCGAGGTGCATGGCGACCCCATGGCATCGGGGCCGCTCCTGTTCAATTCTCCCCATTCGGGTGCCCAATACCCGCCCGCTTTTGTCGCCGCCTCGCGGCTTGATCCCGTCAGCCTGCGCCGCTCGGAGGATATGTTTGTCGATGAGCTGTTTTTACCGGTCACCGGACAGGGGCTGATGCTGCTCAGGGCGCATTTTCCGCGCGCCTTTCTGGATGTGAACCGCGAACCGTTCGAGCTTGATCCGTCGATGTTTGCCGATGATCTTCCCGAATTTGCCAATATCCGCTCGCTCAGGGTTTCGGCAGGCTTGGGCACAATTGCCAAAATTGTATCCGACGGTGCCGAAATCTATCAAAAGCCCTTGCAGACCGCCGAGGGACTGGCGCGCATCCATGCGCTCTACCATCCCTATCATGACAAATTGGGTCAATTGCTGCGGCTGTTGCATCGGCGGCATGGCTTTGCCGTACTGGTCGACTGCCATTCGATGCCCTCGCTGCCGCTGCGCGATCTGCACCGGCGCGCCGATATCGTGATCGGGGACCGCTTCGGCACCAGTTGCATGGCGATGATCAGCGACGTGGTGGAGCAAAGCCTGACCGGGGCCGGCTACAAGGTTGCGCGCAACCGGCCGTTTGCCGGAGGTTTTATTACAGAGCATTACGGCCAGCCCAAACAGGGCTTGCATGCGATCCAGATCGAAATCAACCGCGCCCTTTATATGGATGAGCGGACCTATCAGCTCCATCGCAGTTTTATTCTGTTGCAGGACGACATGCAGCGGATGGCCGCTGCGCTCGCCGATGCCGTGGCCGCTTCGTCATTGGCCACCGGCACGCAAAGCGGACGGCTGGCCGCCGAATGAACTGCGATTGTTGAAGGCATTTTGCCAAAAAAAATGGCCACCGGAATGGCGGCCAAAGTCTAGGGAGGAAACGCCCGAGAAGGGCAACGGGATGTCGCGCCCTGCGCAATATCGCGTTGCAACAATATGCTCTTGCGTTGCACAAAAAACAAGTCTTGTGCTCGCAATGCAAAAACAATGAAAATCCTTATAACCCAATGGGGTGCTCGTTTTTATGACCAAACAAGCAATGCGTAAATTGCATGGCTCGTCTGATTTTATTGGTTTTTGCTCATAATTTGCAGATGTTTCCGGATAATCGGGTCGATGACAAGGGCTGCAATCGCGCTCTGTTGTGGGCTTTGATGCGGTTGTGGCTTGCGTGGCGGGCCGGAATCGCGTCTCTAAACGGGATTATCAAGCCTGCTTGGCCATCGCAAGATTCTGCGCCATGGTTTTGCAGGTGCGTCTGGAATGGCCGGTTTGTTGACCGGGCCAAAGCATGTGGGGGTCGTGATGTCTGCGGTTGATTTTGCATCTTTTGTCGATGATCTGGCCACGCAGTCGGGCGCGACGATCCTTCCGTTTTTCCGCACATCGCTGGCTGCAACCGACAAGGCACCGGGCGGGGTGTTCGATCCGGTGACCGAGGCGGACCGCGCCAGCGAAGTGGTGATGCGGCAGATGATCAAATCCACATTCCCCGAACACGGCATTATCGGCGAGGAATATGGCAGTGAAAACGAGGATGCCGAATTTGTCTGGGTGCTGGATCCGATCGACGGTACCAAGGCGTTTATTTCCGGACTGCCTTTGTGGGGCACCCTGATCGGGCTGACCCGCAATGGCCGACCCTGCTACGGGATGATGCACCAGCCCTTCACACGGGAGCGGTTTTTCGGCGATGGCGGCGTAGCCAAATGGCGCGGGCCGGGTGGCGAGCGCATCCTGAAATCGCGGGCCTGCACCTCGCTGAAGGAAGCGACTTTGTCGACGACCACGCCCGCAATGTTCAAGGGCCGCGACAAAGAGGCCTATGAACGGGTTGAATCACTGGCACGGCTGACCCGTTATGGCTGCGATTGCTATGCCTATTCGATGATTGCCGCAGGCCATATGGATGTGGTGGTGGAAACCTCGTTGAAACCCTATGACATTGTTGCCCTTGTTCCGATTGTCGAAGGGGCGGGCGGTGTGGTGACCGATTGGCAGGGCGGCTCCCCCGCCAATGGCGGCTCGATTGTCGCCAGCGGGGATCCGCGCCTCCACGAAGAAGTGCTGAAATTGCTGAACGCCTGAGCGATTAGCCCGCAACAGCCTTCAACACAGCGTCAATATCGGCTTTGATGGTGGTGAAACTGGTCACGAAGCGCAGGAATTGCTCGTCCTGGCCGATTGTAAAGCCCCCGGGCAGGCTGGTGCTGCCCCAAGGGGCGGCGCGGATATTGTCTTTGGCCAGACGCGCAGCCGCCGCTTGCGGCACCACGACAAACACCTCGTTGGCCTCGGTCGGCCAAGGCAGTCTGACGCCGGCCATGGATGCGAGGCCTTGGGTCAGTGCCTCTGCCATGGCATTGGCGTGGCGGGCATTGTCGATCCAGTGGTCGTTTTCCAGATAGCCGACCATCTGCGCGCCGAGCAGGCGGCCTTTGGAGACTGTGTGCCCGCCGCGCTTGCGGCGATAGGGCATGGCTTCGGCATGGGCCTTGTTGAAGAATATGATGGCTTCGCAGGCCATGCAGCCGTTTTTGGTGGCCCCGAAGGTGACGACATCGACACCGGCTTTCCATGTCATTTCCGCAGGAGTGCAGCCCAGACTGACCATGGCATTGCCGAAACGCGCACCGTCGAGATGGAACATCAGTCTGTGCTGTTTGGCGAACAGGCCAAGTTCCTTGATCTCTTCGAGCGTATAAATCGTGCCTGCCTCGGTGACTTGCGAGATCGACAAAGCCGCAGGTTGCACGGATTTGATGACGCCGGGAACAAAATGTTCGACCACGGGGGCGAGCGCCTCAACCGTCAGCTTGCCGCCGATACCCGCCACGCCGACCAGTTTGGCCCCGTCGGTGAACATTTCGGGCGCACCGCATTCGTCATCGAGCACATGGGCTTCGGAATGGCAGAAAATCGCTCCCCATGGCGGCGACATGGCGGCCAGCGCCAGCGCATTGGCTCCCGTGCCGGTGGCAACCAGAAATACGCTCACTTCATGCTCGAACACTTTTGACAACAAAGCCTCGGCCCTGGCCGTCCATTGGTCGGTGCCGTAAGCAGGCTCCGGTCCGGCATTGGCGGCGATCAGTGCGTCAAGAACAGGCTGGCTCATGCCCGTGACATTGTCGCTGGCAAGGTTGAGAATCGGAGCCTGTGGAATGGCGGTCATGGTTATGCTCTCCTGAAATTCAGGCAGCAAATTGCCTGTTCCGGCTGATAAAGGAAAGCACTTTTTCTGTGCTTTCAGGGGTTTAAAATTCCGTCAGGGTTTGACACGGAAAGAGAAAAATTCAGTTTCAGATATTTTGTTGCGCATAAATTGCGAATTGAGCAATTTTATATCAAAATTTCTCGAAAAGTCCGCTTGTATGCCGATGAGTTTTCTGGCAATGTTTGAGTAGATAGGACAGTCTTGCTGTCCCATTCTCCTGTCCGCTCTTGCGCGCAGGTTCGAGGTACTTCCTACTCTGATCACAATCAGGATCCGACTTGATGCGCAATGCAGGCACAAAGACCGTAATGACCGCGACCGGAGCGAAAACTCCGCGCGCGGACAAACGTGCCTCCAAAGCGCGTATCTAACGGGCGTCTCCGGTACACTCATTCCGGTAAACGCCCACAAGGAGTGGGCGCACAGGAAGCGCGCCCGGCATAACTCCTCCCATCAACGCTTCCAATCTGGCCGGGACACACCGGCCGCTTATCACTGTGACCGGATGGACCGGGCGCGAGGGCAAGATGAACCAGAAGACTGAAGCAGCGAACACGCTTCGTGAATCGAGTGCCGGTTTGGGCCATTCTCATTCTGTGAGTTCGAAAGCCCGCGAGCCGAAACCGCTCAGCTATAATGACCCGCAGCTGCCGCAGGCGCAGGGTCTTTATGATCCGGCGCTGGAAAAGGATTCGTGCGGCGTCGGCTTTGTCGCCGATATGAAGCGCGGCAAGTCGCATGGCATCATCAAGATGGGCCTGCAGATCCTGCTCAACCTCGATCACCGCGGCGCGGTGGGTGCCGATCCCAAGGCCGGTGACGGTTGCGGCATGCTGGTGCAAATCCCCCATGCCTTCCTGTCCGAGGAATGCGCCAAGCTTGGCTTTACTCTGCCAGCCGCAGGCGATTATGCCGTGGGTCACGTGTTCCTGCCGCGCGACGCGGAAGGCCGCAAGATTTGCGAAGCCCTGATCGAAAAGATTGTGGCGGATGAGGGACAGCATTTCCTCGGCTGGCGCGATGTGCCGGTCAACACCGCCTGCCTTGGTGAATCGGTCAAACCGACCGAGCCGACCCATCGCCAGATTTTCATCGGCAAGGGCGCGGGCATCGCCGACACCGATGGTTTCGAGCGTCGCCTGTTCATTATTCGCAAGGTGATTTCCAACACCATCTACAATCTCGGCAATCCGCAGACCAAGGGTTTTTATCCCGTCTCGCTGTCGGCGCGTACGCTTGTCTACAAGGGCATGCTGCTGGCCACCCAGTTGGGCGATTATTTCCCCGATCTGCTCGACGAACGGTTTGAATCGGCCCTCGCGCTGGTCCATCAACGCTTTTCCACCAACACCTTCCCGACATGGTCGCTGGCCCATCCCTACCGGATGGTGGCCCATAACGGCGAAATCAACACCTTGCGCGGCAATGTCAACTGGATGGCAGCGCGTCAGGCCTCGGTGGACTCCGAGCTGTTCGGCACAGAAATCTCCAAGCTATGGCCGATTTCCTATGAAGGCCAGTCCGATACCGCCTGCTTCGACAATGCGCTGGAATTTCTGGTGCAAGGCGGCTATTCGCTCGCCCATGCGATGATGATGCTGATCCCCGAAGCATGGGCCGGCAATCCTTTGATGGATGAGCAACGCCGCTCCTTCTACGAATATCACGCCGCTTTGATGGAACCATGGGACGGCCCCGCCTCGGTGGCCTTCACCGATGGCCGCCAGATCGGCGCGACGCTGGATCGCAACGGCCTGCGTCCGGCCCGCTACTATGTCGATGATCAGGGCTTGGTGGTGATGGCGTCCGAAATGGGCGTGTTGCCTTTGCCCGAAGAAACCATCGTCACCAAGTGGCGGTTGCAACCGGGCAAGATGCTGCTGGTCGATCTCGAACAGGGACGCATCATTTCCGACGAGGAATTGAAGGACACACTGGCCACAGCCAGCCCCTATGCGGATTGGCTCAAGCGCACCCAGATCGTGCTGGAAGACCTGCGCCCAGTCGAACCGCGCGCCTCGCGCACCGATGTGTCGCTGCTCGACCGCCAGCAGGCCTTTGGCTACTCGCAGGAAGACCTGAACATCCTGCTCGAGCCGATGGCGATGACCGGACAGGAAGCTGTCGGCAGCATGGGCAACGATACGCCGATTTCGGTGATGTCGGACAAGTCGAAGCTGCTTTACACCTATTTCAAGCAGAACTTCGCGCAGGTGACCAATCCGCCGATTGATCCGATCCGCGAAGAACTGGTGATGAGCCTTGTCTCGTTCATCGGTCCCCGCCCCAATATTTTCGATCTGGAAGGCAATTCACGCCGCAAGCGGCTGGAAGTGCGGCAGCCGATCCTGACCAATGGCGATCTGGAAAAAATCCGTTGCATCGGCCATCTCGAAGATTCTTTCGATACCAAGACACTCGATATCACCTATCCCGTCGAGGCCTCGTCGGCAGGGATGGAAGAAGCGCTCGAGCGTCTGTGCGAACGGGCAGAAGCGGCAGTCAAGGGCCGCTACAACATCATAATCCTGTCTGACCGCATGGTCGGACCGGACCGGATTCCGATTCCGGCCTTGCTGGCCACTGCCGCAGTCCATCACCATCTGATCCGCAAGGGTTTGCGGACCTCGGTCGGTCTGGTGGTTGAAACCGGCGAGCCGCGCGAAGTGCATCACTTCGCCTGTCTGGCAGGTTATGGCGCGGAAGCCATCAATCCCTATCTGGCCTTCGAGACTTTGGCCGCCATGGCCAAGGACTTCCCCGAGGAGGTCGATGCCTATGAAGTCGAAAAGCGTTTCATCAAGTCGGTCGACAAGGGCCTGCTGAAGGTCATGTCGAAGATGGGTATTTCAACTTATCAATCCTATTGCGGCGCGCAGATTTTCGATGCCATCGGCCTGAGCGATGAATTGATTGCCAGATATTTTGCAGGCACCCATTCGCGCATCGGCGGTGTCGGTCTGCCCGAAGTCGCACAGGAAACCGTCAACCGCCATACTGATGCTTTCGGCGATGCGCCGATCTATCGCAATGTACTCGATATCGGCGGCGAATATGCCTACCGCACACGCGGCGAAGCGCATGCCTGGACCCCGCAGACGGTCTCGCTACTGCAACATGCGGTGCGCGGCAATTCGCAGGACAAGTACCGCGCTTATGCCGAGCTGCTCAACAACCAGTCCGAGCATCTGCTGACCCTGCGCGGTCTGTTCCGCATCAAGGACGCTTCCGAGGAAGGCCGCAAGCCTGTGCCGCTCGACGAGGTGGAAACGGCTCAGGATATTGTGAAGCGTTTTGCCACGGGCGCGATGTCCTACGGTTCGATCTCGCGCGAGGCACATACCACGCTGGCAATTGCCATGAACCGGATCGGCGGCAAGTCGAACACCGGTGAGGGCGGCGAGGAAAGCGACCGCTACAAGCCGATGGCCAATGGCGACACCATGCGCTCGGCCATCAAGCAGGTGGCGTCCGGCCGCTTCGGTGTGACCACCGAATATCTGGTCAATTCCGACATGATGCAGATCAAGGTGGCCCAGGGCGCCAAGCCAGGCGAAGGCGGCCAGCTGCCCGGCCACAAGGTCGATGCCGTGATTGCCAAGGTCCGCCATTCGACGCAAGGGGTCGGCCTGATCTCGCCGCCACCGCACCACGACATCTATTCGATCGAGGATCTGGCACAGCTGATCCACGACCTGAAGAACGTCAATCCCGATGCGGCCGTATCGGTGAAGCTGGTGTCGGAAATCGGTGTGGGCACGGTTGCGGCAGGCGTCTCCAAGGCGCGCGCCGACCATGTCACCATTTCCGGTTTCGAAGGCGGCACGGGTGCTTCCCCGCTGTCGTCGATCAAGCATGCCGGTTCGCCATGGGAAATCGGTCTGGCAGAAACCCACCAGACGCTGGTGCTCAACGGTTTGCGCTCGCGCATTGCCGTGCAGGTCGATGGTGGCTTGCGCACGGGCCGCGATGTGGTGATCGGGGCTTTGCTGGGGGCCGACGAATTCGGTTTTGCCACCGCGCCATTGATTGCCGCAGGCTGCATCATGATGCGCAAGTGCCATCTGAACACCTGCCCTGTCGGGGTGGCGACGCAGGATCCGGTGTTGCGCAAGCGCTTCGTCGGTCTGCCGGAGCATGTCATCAACTTCTTCTTCTTCGTAGCCGAAGAAGTACGCGAGGAAATGGCACGTCTGGGCTATCGGACCTTCAACGAGATGGTCGGCCAGATGCAGATGCTCGATCAGGACCGGGCGATCCAGCACTGGAAGGCCAAGGGGCTCGATTTCTCGAAATTGTTCCACAAGCCCGATCCGGTTTACAAGGATTCGATCTATCACACCGGTATTCAGGACCACGGGCTCGAGCATGTGCTCGACCGTTCGCTGATTGAACAGGCCAAAGAGGCGATCGAACACCGCAAGCCAGTCAGGATTGTCTCGCCGATCAAGTCGGTCAACCGTGCCACTGGCGCGATGCTGTCCGGCGTGATTGCCAAGCATTACGGTCACAAGGGCCTGCCCAATGATACGGTGCATGTGAGCCTGAAAGGTACGGCAGGCCAGAGCTTCGGCGCATGGCTGGCCCATGGCGTGACGCTCGAGCTCGAAGGCGAAGCCAACGACTATGTCGGCAAGGGCCTGTCGGGCGGTCGCATCGTGATCTATCCGCCCAAAGAGGCGACCCAGATCGTGCCTCATGAATCCATCATCGTCGGCAATACGGTGATGTATGGCGCGATTGCCGGTGAAGCCTATTTCAGCGGTGTGGCAGGCGAGCGTTTCGCGGTGCGCAATTCGGGGGCTGTGGCGGTTGTCGAAGGCACGGGTGATCACGGGTGCGAATATATGACCGGTGGGGTTGTCGTGGTGATCGGCAAAACCGGCCGCAACTTCGCAGCAGGAATGTCTGGCGGTATCGCTTATGTGCTCGACGAGGAAGGCAATTTTGCCGAACGTTGCAATATGGCAATGGTTGAGCTGGAACATGTGCCCGAGGAAGAGGAACTCAACGAGCGTCTCAACCATCAGGGCGGTGATCTGGCAGGCCATGGCCGCGTCGATGTGATGTCGGACATGACGCGCTATGACTCGGAACGCTTGCACCGGTTGATCAACAACCATGCCCGCTATACCGGCTCGGCCCGCGCCAGAGAGATTCTGGATCATTGGGACCAGTACAAAACCAAATTCCGCAAGGTCATGCCGGTTGAATATCGCCGGGCACTGAAGGAATTGCAGTCGCAAAACGCAAACCGGCCGTTGGCCGTGGCAGGAGAGTGATCATGGGCAAGGTCACAGGCTTTTTGGAAATTGATCGTCAGGATCGCCGCTATGCACCCGCTTCGGACCGCATCCGGCACTTCAGGGAATTCGTGATTCCGCTTTCGCAGGAGGCGACCAAGGATCAGGCCGCCCGCTGCATGAATTGCGGTATCCCCTACTGCCACAACGGCTGTCCGGTGAACAACCAGATCCCCGACTGGAATGATCTGGTCTATCACGGTGATTGGGCGGAAGCGTCACGCAACCTGCATTCGACCAACAACTTCCCCGAATTTACCGGTCGTGTCTGCCCCGCTCCGTGCGAGGCCTCGTGCACGCTCAACCTGACCGACTCGCCCGTCACGATCAAATCGATCGAATGTGCGATTGTCGACCGGGCGTGGGAAGAAGGCTGGCTGGTTCCGGAAGTGGCCAGCCACCAGACCGGCAAGCGCATTGCGATTGTCGGCTCCGGTCCTGCCGGTTTGGCCGCTGCCCAGCAATTGGCGCGGGCGGGCCATGAGGTCCATGTTTATGAAAAGAACGGCAGGGCAGGCGGTTTGCTGCGTTACGGCATTCCCGATTTCAAAATGGAAAAGACCCTGATCGACCGTCGCATCAGCCAGATGGAAGCCGAAGGTGTGGTGTTCCATTACAATGTCGAAGTCGGCAAACAGACCTCGTTGAAGGACCTGAAAGACAGCCATGATGCGGTGATTCTGGCCGGTGGTTCGGAAAAGCCGCGTGACTTGACCGTGCCGGGCCGCGAGTTGCATGGCGTGCATTTCGCCATGGATTTTCTGCCGCAGCAGAACCGCCGCGTCTCGCACGAGCCGGTGAATTCCAGCGAGCCGATTGTGGCTCAGGGCAAGCATGTGGTGGTGATCGGCGGCGGTGATACCGGCTCCGATTGCATCGGGACTTCGGTGCGTCAGGGCGCCTTGTCGGTGACCCAGATCGAAATCATGCCGCAGCCTCCCGAAAAAGAGGACAAGGCGCTGACTTGGCCGAACTGGCCTTTGAAAATGCGCACCTCCTCCTCGCAAGAGGAAGGGGCCGAGCGTGATTTTGCGGTCAACACCGTTTCCTTCACCGGTGAAGACGGGCACGTCAAGGAATTGAACTGTGTGCGCGTCGACGAGAGTTTCAAGCCGATACCCGGCACGGAATTCGCGCTGAAAGCCGATCTGGTCCTGCTGGCCATGGGCTTTGTGGCACCGGTGACCGAGGCTGTTGTCAACGAATTGGGCGTCAAGCTCGATCCGCGCGGCAATGTGGCCGCCGATATGGTGGCTTACAAGACATCGGCCGAAAAAGTGTTCGCCTGCGGTGATATGCGTCGCGGCCAGTCGCTGGTGGTTTGGGCGATCCGCGAAGGCCGCCAGACGGCCCATAGCGTCGACAAATTCCTGATGGGCACCACCACGCTGCCTCGCTAATCGATCATGTCCCGCCCGATACCTGCGGGACATTTTTTGACCGTTAGTTTTTCAGCATCTTGAGCGCACTCGGGCTTGGCCATCCGTCTGGCACCTGTCCGCGCTTGATTTGTTCCTGCCGCAGGGCATTGCGGGTTTTCGACCCGATCCGCCCGTCGATCTCGCCGACATCATAGCCAAGCGCTTGCAACCTCTGCTGGAATTCAACGCGTTCATCGGCTGACAATTGCGGCATCGAGCTCGGCCATGCCTTGGCAAAGGCCGCACAGCCCTTGATCCGGTCCCCAAGATGGGCGACCGTCAGCGCATAGGCATCGGATGCGTTATAGGCGCGGATCATGTCGAAATTCTTGGTGATCAGAAACACCGGTCCCTCGCTGCCCGCGGGGAAGAACAGCTTTGCATTACCCCGCTGCGGCATCGGCTTGCCATCGGCGCGCTTGACGCCGTGTTTGGCAAAGCTGCCGAAGTCACCCTCGGTCAGGCTGAAGGCATAATTGGCGGGAAGTTTGATTTCAAAGCCCCACGGCAGACCCGCGACCCAGCCATGGGCGGCCAGATAATTGGCGGTCGAGCCGATGATATCGGGCAGATTGGTCCAGATGTTCTTGCGGCCGTCGCCGTCAAAATCAATTGCATAGGCTTTGAAGCTCGACGGCATGAATTGCGTCTGGCCCATTGCACCCGCCCATGAACCTTTCATGTTTTCTCGCGGGGCAAGCCCTTTGTCGACCAGCTCAAGCGCGATCATCAATTCATTGCGGAAGAAGTCCCCGCGATAGCCGACAAAAGCGAGGCTGGCGAGCGAGCGGATCACATCCTTGTCGCCGCTGAACCCGCCGAAATTGCTCTCCATCCCCCAAATGCCGAGGATTACCCCGCGATCGACCCCGTAGCGCTTTTCTACCTGATCGAGCAGATTTTTGTGCTGGGCGAGCAGGGCTTTGCCCTTGTCGATCCGCCCGCCGCCCAGACCGTCATTGAGATAGGACCAGATCGGCTTGGTAAATTCCGACTGCTTTTGGGTGAGCGCGATCACACTGTTGTCGAGGGTTACGCCCTCCAGAGAGCGCTCGAGCGAGGCGGGTTTGAGAC
>Ga0214921_10001142_pt1 | contig 46084 bp, 42 predicted proteins | sample LL1505_MetaG_FD_177992 | JGI IMG/M metagenome (GOLD analysis project Ga0214921, IMG submission 177992) | Freshwater microbial communities from Lake Lanier, Atlanta, Georgia, United States - LL-1505 | ecosystem: Environmental > Aquatic > Freshwater > Lake | place: USA: Georgia | collected... | reverse complement strand
AGGCATGGATGCCCAAATCGAGCACGTCCTGTACGCTGGCTGGAAAAAAAAACGGCGTGCCGCAGGCTTTAAAAATGTGGTCTGACTGGTGCGCTGCGGTCGAGCTTTTGGCGACGTGGTCGTCACCAGCCACCGCAATCACGCCACCCCACGGCGTGGTGCCGGCCATATTGGCGTGCTTGAACACGTCTGAGCAACGGTCTACGCCTGGGCCTTTACCATACCAAATGCCAAACACGCCGTCATATTTATTGACCCCGGGCGGCGCAAACCCCAGCTGCTGGGTGCCCCACAAGGCGGTCGCCGCCAGCTCTTCGTTCACCCCCGGTTGAAACACCACGTGGTGCTCCTGCAAATGCTTGCTTGCGTGTTGCAGCGCCTGGTCGTAATTACCCAGAGGGGATCCGCGGTAACCGCTGATAAAACCGGCCGTATTCTTGCCCACTGCCAAATCGCGCACCCGTTGCAGCATGGGCAGCCGCACCAAAGCCTGCACCCCGCTCATGAAGGCAGAGCCCGAACTCAGGGTGTATTTGTCATCCAGCGTGAGGTCGCGGGGCGCGGGGCGCAGCTGCGCGGAATTCAATGGGGCGTTCATGGTGAGAAGTCTCCTGAAAGGGGGGGAGCCGCCTTGTGGGCCGCGGTCAGCGCAGCCACCTCCGGATGGGAAAGGTGCGCCTGGCGCGGAGTGTAGTCAAGTCAAAAACCAGCGGGTATCGCACCGGAGACCCCGTGCGGGACCTTTTCCCCTGGCCCCCTTCACGGGGAGCGGCTGGCTAAAGTGCATGTCATACTTGCTTCCATGCGCCTAGATTTCCTGTCCACTTCGTCGGTTGACCGCACCGGGGCGGGCCGCGGCCGATTTCTCCGCGCTGGCCCACTCCTTCTGGTGGCCGCCTTGTCTGCCTTGATTGGACTGGGGGCCCAAGCCCAAACCACCAAAAAAGCGGCTCCCCCATCAGCGGCCAGCGGCTCCTACGGTGGCACCTGTTCTATTGCCGAATTTCGCACGCTGGCGCTCTCCACGCACGATCCGCAAGAGCGCACTGAATTGGTGACCCAGTGGCTCAAAGCCAACTCCTCCACCTGCTCGATCTCTCAAATTCTGCTCATCAGCAGCAACCGCCCGCAATGGCTGGGTTCGTCCAACAGCGTGAAAGTGGCTGGCCTGTTTGACCAAATTATTGAGACCAAACTCAAAAACGACCCGTTGGCGTTGAAATACATGTACGGCTCTGAAGGCGCGGCGCCTGCCGGCGGTAGCAAAAGAGGGGGCGACGAAAGCAGCACAGGCGCAATGCCCGCAGCGCCGTCAGCGCCCGGGACTTCGACCGCCGCAGCGCCTGCGCCGGGCGCCCCTGCCGTGGCAGTGGGCACTGGCGCGGCTGCACCAGCACCCGCTGCCGCGCAGAACATCAACATTTCGATGGGCGGAGCCGCGCCCGTGGAAGACATGAGCCGCAAGCTGCCGCTTGACTCTGAGCCCAAACCGGTCTTCCCGCCCGACCGAGGCAACCAGCTGAAGAATTATTTCGGCAAATTGCGCACGGAAATGATCCGCAACTATTTCATGGAAAACAGTTCGCCCGGCAACTGTCCGGAAGGATTGAGCTTCAGCAAAACAGCAGGCTGCGAAAGCAAGTTTCCAGTCGCTTGGAAGTTCGGCGAGGCCCTTCCTCCCGGCACCAAGTCATTTCCCGTGCCTGAACCGCTGCTCTCCAAGCTGAATTTTTATCCCGGCTACCAATTTTTACGGGTCGGCGCGGACATCCTGGCCTTGGAAAAAGACTCTGGCAAAGTCGCCGACGCCGTTCTTAATTTGGGCAAGTCCAACTAAGGCACTCGGTGTCAAAAACAGGTGGTGATTGCACCGCACACGGCGCCATCGTCTTCAATCAGCGGCAGCCAGCGCCATTTGTCAAAGGTAGTGCAGGGATGCGAAAGGCCGAGCGCCACACGATCGCCAACCGCGGGCACGCGGCCCGCCGGGTCAAAACGGAGATATGCATGCTGGTCATTGAGTGCGGTGATTTGCCAGTCGGGTGGGGCGGCCTGCGCGTCGCCTAAGCGCCTCACCCCGGAGGGGGCATGCCATTGCGCTGTGGGCAAGGCCAAATCGTAGGAAATATCGCGTTTACCGCAACTCAGCAACGCCAAGCCCGGTTCGGGCACCGATTGCACCAGCGCCCAGACTTCAAGCGCCGGCAGCAGGGAAACCGCCAGTCCCTCGCGCTGCTCCACCAACTCCAGGTAACGGCGGTAATGTTCGTGGTCGTGCGTCAAATAGCAACCTGAACGCAGCACACCGCACACGGGCTGTGACAGACCTTGGGCCTGCAGCAGGGGCAGCACCAAGTCAAACACTGCCGATCCACCGGCCGACAACACAATCTCGCCCCTCGCAAACCAGCCATTTGCATCACAAGCACGGGCAACCGCCAGCACACGACGCACCAAGTCGCTGACTTGCTCTGGGTCGAGCAAGGGGTCGCAGATAGCGGCGTGGCCTTCGTAACACTCGACACCGCCCAGATGCACCGCGGGCGATGCCGCCAGTGCTTGGGCCAGCTCCAGTGCCTCTTGCAAACTGCGACACCCCGTGCGCTGACCGGCAATGCCGATTTCCAGCAACACATCGAAGGGCACAAACCCCGATTGCACCGCCGCCCATTGCTCAATCAGGTGCAGCTGCGCCAAGGAGTCCACCAAAAACCAGACCCGCAAACCCGGGGTTTGCCGCAGCAGGTGCTGAAGTCCCGCCAGATCGGCTAGCCCCAGGACTTGGTTGGCGATGATGGCGCGCCGCGCGCCCGCTGCCACACCCACACCGAGCTGAAACACGGTGGCAAAGGTCAAGCCCCAAGCGCCTGCGGCAAGCTGCAAGGCAAAAAGCTCAGGCGACATGGTGGTCTTGCCATGCGGTGCAAATTGCACTCCTTTTCGGCGGACAAAATCTTGCATCCAATGCAGGTTGTGCATCAGCGCGCTTCGGCGCAAGACGGCAATGGGATAGGCCAGGTCATCGTCCAGCAAATGCCAGTCCCTTTGGCCAATATCGAACAGCGTCGCCGGCGCAGCCGCCAATGGAAAGCTTTTTAATAGCGCGTCTATTTGGGCCATAACACCCACATCTGCAGGGGCTGCTTGAGTCGTCCCGCCAGCTCACCCGCCTGCGGACCCCAGCCGGCAAAGTAATCGGCGCGCACTGCACCGGTAATCGCGCTGCCGGTGTCCTGGGCAATTACCAGTTTTTGAAAAGTAGTTTGGGGGCCCGCCGACACCAGCCAGACCGGCGTACCGTAGGGCATGCTGCCGGGGTCGACCGCTATAGATCGGCCAGCGGTGAGCGCCACGCCCTGCGCGCCGCGCGGGCCGTAGTCGGAGTCCATGTCGCTGAGCGTCTCTTCACGAAAAAACACCATGCGCGGATTACTCCAGAGCAGTTCCTGCTGCCGCTGCGGGTTTTGGGCCAACCAGGCTTTGATGCCGGGCCAGGACGCGTCTTTCACCAAGCCCTGGTCCAGCAGCCATTTGCCCACGCTTTTGTAGGGCTGCTCGTTGGTCCCGGCAAAGGCCAACCGTGAGGTACGCGTGCTGCCGTCCGGCTGCAGCACGCGAATACGACCGGAGCCTTGAATTTGCAGGATCAGTGCGTCCACCGGGTCAGCCAGATAGGCCACGGCGCGGCCTTTGAGAGCTGCCTGGGCCTCTGGCAGAGTGTCCATCTCTTGGCGCGTGTACCACGGCTTTCGGTTGCTGAGGCCGGCGGGTGGACCGTACAACGGCACGTTAAACATGCCATTGGGCGTACGACTGGCGTCCACCAGCGGCTCAAAATAAGCGGTCAACAGGCCGCGCGCCTCGCCCTGCAAAGTCTCTACGCGGTAGGGTTGTAGCCGGCTTTGAATCCAGGCGGACTGCTCAGCAGGTCCGGCAATGCTCAAGGCCCGCACCTGGGGGCACAGTGCGGCCAAGGGTGTCGGCAGGCTGGCGCTGCGCTCGCAACTTTTGAGCCATGCGTTCCAAGCCTGGTCCAGCGCGTCTTGCTCCAAGCCGACCAATTCGCTCCAGGGCGCAGGCACCCAGCGACTGCGGGCCCGGTTGATGACCGGGCCTGAACTGGCCAGCGCGGGTTCGGTGGAGGCAAGTGGCGTCGATGGAGATGGGGATGGGGATGGGAATGCTGCTGGCGGGGGAGGCGCCACCCGAGGCAGGGGCGGGTCGGCCGTCAAGGGGGGAGCGCTACCGCAGGCCGCCACGATTCCTAAAATGGCCACTGCGCCGCAGCACCGATAGACTCGCACCATGACACTCCTATTGCTAGAAGCGCTGGGCGCCGGACTGATTTTTGTGGGTATTGTCTGGTGGACCATGTTCTCAGGCCGCCACAACGGCGAACTACCGCCGGCAACTGCCGACGACGACGCCCCTCCCCCAAAAGAATAAATCCGGCTCACAGCAAACGGTGCTGCAAGGCCGGCAATTGGCTGCGGCATTGAGCAAGGTGCGCGGCCTTGAGTTCCGCCATCACCACCCCTGGATCCTGGGCCTGCTCGGCCAATACCGTGCCCCAGGGATCGACCAGCAGGGACTGGCCCCAGGTCCGGCGGCCACTGGGATGGGTGCCACCCTGGGCTGCGGCAAGCACAAAACTCAGATTTTCAATGGCCCGGGCGCGCAACAGCACCTCCCAATGCGCCTGACCCGTGGTGTGGGTAAAGGCGCTGGGCACCAGCAGCAAGTCCGCACCCTGTGCTGCGTAAGCCCGGTACAGCTCGGCAAACCGCAGGTCGTAACACACGCTCATTGCCACCTGCCAGACATGGCCGTCGCGGGAGGGCAAGGCAAACTGGCACGGCAATGCACCGGCTTGCAGTACGCGCGATTCGTCATAGGCCTCGCGACCGTTGTCGAAGCGAAAAAGATGCATCTTGTCGTAGCGCGCCACGCAGTTGCCCTGCGGGTTAAAGGCGAGGCTGCTGTTGAAAACACGTTCCATTTCACGCCCGGGGGTCGGGTTCTCTGGTGTGAGTGGCAGGGTGCCTGCCACGATCCACAGTCCCAGGCGGCGCGCCTGCCCGGCAATGAAGTCTTGAATCGGACCCGCGCCAAAGCGCTCCTGAATCGCCAGTTTGTCGTGGTCGTGGCGTCCAATCAGACAAAAATATTCCGGCAGCACCGCTAGCTCGGCACCGGCATCGGCCGCCTGTTGCAGCAGCACGCCGGCCTGCGCCAGGTTGTCGGCCAGCGACTCGGTGGACACCATTTGCAAGGCTGCGGCAAACATCGGGCAATCTCCAATAGTTCAGGGCGGGCACAGCACCGGATCACTTGACCGCAGGGCGCCGCTCCACTTTGGTCACGCGGGGCTCCAGCCAGGTGCCGTCAATGTACAGCTCCTGGGTACTGGCGGCGATCAGGGGCTGGCGCAATACCAGTTGGGCCAAAAAGGAATACAGGCCCACCAACGGGTTGATGGTGGCCGTGATGAGCGATGCACTACCAGCGTTGAGCTCGGGCACCACCACCACCTTGATACTTTGGGTCTCCTTGGCGATATCGGTGCTCCCGTCCATCAGCACCGCGGCGGTGACGCCCTTCATTTGCAGGTTGTTGGTGCGCGCAATGCCTTTGGCAATCACCACGTCGCCACGCACAAAATCAAACGGAAAACCCTCGGCAAACACGTCCCGGAAATCGAGCATCAGCCGCCGTGGCAGGGACTGCAAGCTCAACACGCCCAAGAGTTTGGCGATGCCCGGATCCGCTTTCAGGAACTCACCTTTTTCCAGGTTGACGTTAAAGCTGCCCCCCAAGCTGGGATAGTCAAGATTAATGGGGGAGCCCTGCCATTCGATCTGCCCTTCAATCTTTCCCCGGCCCTGCCGGATCACGTCCTTCATGCCAAAGCGTGCCAACACATCCCCGGAGTCGTTGATGTCGAGCTTGAAGTCCAGTGCTGTGCGCCGTCGGTCCCGGCTGGTGCTGGCGGCACCCGGCGCGCTCATGCTGGTGCTTCCGGCGGTGCCCGGTTGCAGCCGCCAGGTTCCGCTGGCGTTGAGCACTGCGGCCGGCATGCTCAGGTTCAGGCGCTTGAGACGCCATTCGCGCAACGGCTCGCGCTGCACCACCGAGGTCTGGTTGACCGCCTCCACCTCTAAGCGGCCGAGCTTTTTACCCAGCAACTCGAAGTCGTCCACCACCACGTCGAGCGCCGGGATGCTGGCCGGCTGCTCATCCAGCAGGTTTTCCACATCTTGCGCTTGGCTGGAGCCCAGCGTCAGGCGAGACAGGCGCGCATACAGGCGACCCGTGTTGGCGCTGTCTGCGACCAGGTCCGGGACGCTGGCTTGCCGGTATTCGATTTGCCCGCTGAACTCGGTCGCATCCACTTGCGCGCGCCATACCCGACCGGTCCGGCTTCCATTAACCGCCAACTTGTGCAAGACCTGGCTGCCCCAACCGAGTTCGCGGACCCGCAGATTCACGGTGCTGGGCAGGTAGTCGGCCAGCAGCGCAATGCTCGAGGTGTCCGACTTTTTTCCGCCGTAGGCCGAGGCCGCAACGCCGTCCAGCCAGGTCGTCCAGTCGTCCACATCCAGTGTGTCCAAGGACACGCTGGCCGCGATACCCCGCTCGGGCATGGCCAGCGGCTCTGCCACCGGGCTGCCCACCGAGACCGCTCCCCGCAGCACATGGCCCGAATCAGCGGCATTGTCCGTGACCAGTGCCAGACTGGCCATGCGACCCCAGTCCAGGCGAAGCTGACTGTGGCCCGGCAGCTCGGCACTCTTCGCGCCACTGCCAGTGCGCGCAGCACCGACTTCGAGCCGCAGCGGCACCACGCCCTCCGCAGGCTTGGCAAAAGGCGGCGGCAAGCTCAAGCCCAAACCAGCCAGGTTGGAGCTGACCACGATCTCTGGCGACCCCGCGCGCAGTGCCATCGTGGCCTGGTACGTGGTGGTGCCGCTGGCATACCGAGCCAGCGAGGTGGCCACCGCACCTAATTCGCTGGCCTGGCGCAATCCCTCGGCGCTGGCGCTGCCCTGCAGGCGCAGCACATTCGCGACCGATTTGGCGGCATTGGCTGCGCTCGCTGTGGTGAAGGCGCCACCGCCGTTGAAACCCGTCAGGGTGCCGTCAACCCGTACTTCCCCACCCAGGGCCTGGCCCACGACGCCATTGATGGCCACCGCACTTTCTGAAAAATTAACCTGCCCCCGCGCGCCCGCAAGACGGGGCGTGCCCGGTATCACCTGCACGTCGTTGCCTTGCAGGACGATGGCGCCATTGATTGCCATGCGCTGGGTGTCGGCCAATGGAAAGTCGAGCTTGGCACGGTATTCTGCGGTTCCAGTGACCACCGCGCGGCGCAGAGCATGGTCCACCAAGTCGTCGATCGCCGAGCCATTCACCACCGCAAGCGCATTGGCCAATGGCCCTTTCCCTTGGGCGTTGACCGTCACGGTGGAGGCGCCATACAGATTGTTAATTTGGGCCTCGGTGCGCTCTACCGGCACGCCAGCCTGGTTAGCGCTGCCGCCCCAAACGGCGCGCACGCCTTTGAGTGAGAGCGTGGAGCGGTCCAGCAGCAGTTCGCCATTGAGTTGAGAAAACGCCGGCCACGGCTTGCCGCCTTTGGGCAGCAGGTAAGGCGGGACATAAACATAAGTAGCGTTCGACAGGTTGGCAGACACCCGGAACTCACCCTGCTTGGCCTGGGCAAAAGGAAACTGGCGCAAGTCACCCTTGAGCACAAACTTCGCCGCACTGGCGGTGCCACCGCGGATGGCATCACGCAGGTAATCGCGCACCTCCTGGTCCATCGCCAGTGGCAAGTACCGGTGCACCCGCGCCAGCTCGGCCCGACTCAGGCTGGCCTGCAACTCCAGAACCCCGGGCCCGGGCAACACCGCCCCGCTGGCGTCCGCGTTGGACCATTTGAGCGACTGCACCTCGCCTTGGGTGTCGGCATTGGCAAAGCGCAGGTTGCTGAATGCCGCATTCAGGCGGGATCCGTCTTTTTTCCATTGCAGGTCGCCGGACAGTTGCACCAGCGGCAATACCGGCTCGGCAAACCATCCCGCCAGGTCAACGCTGCCATTGGCCATGGCAAAGCGTGCCTTGCCACCGCTCTGGGTGAGATCAAAATCGACGTCCAGCCCTTGCAAGCCCGGGGACACCCCGGCTTGCCCGGACCACGTGGCTCCCGTTACTCGGCCCTTGAGGGCAAAGCTGGCAGGGGCCTCGATGGGTCCGGTCCAACTGCCCTGCACCGTCTGCACCACACCGGAGGGTTTGTAGGTTTGAAGCGCAGTGCGCCAGGCGGCCTCCAAGGGAAAGCGTTGCGCCAGATGCGCCAAAACCGCGACATCCAGACGATCCGCACTCAATTCGCCGCGCGCCAGCTTGGCGCCCTTGGCCTGGCCTTCGGGCGGGGCGTCCCACAAAGCCAGTCGTGCGTTGCCGCCCGGCCAGCGGATGCCCTCGGCGGTTTCAAATTCAAGGCCCTCCGTGCTGTATTCGTAGCCACCCGCCAGCTGCTTGACGGCCAATCGGCCTGCAGCCCGGCGCAGCACCTGCTCCTGGGCGCCTTGGCCCAGGTGCACGTCGTCCAACAGCAAATCGGCCGTGGCTCCCATGATGACAGAGCGCTTGACGTCCAGCCAGGCACGCAAGCTGCCACGGCCTTGGTTGACTTCCACGCCCACATCCAGATAGGGTCGCAACTGGGCCCAGTCGAGCCGGTTGAAGGCGGTGTACCACTGCCCTTGCCACTCCTGCCAACGGCCGGCGTGCAGCGTCAGCAGCGGGTGGGTAAAAACACCTTGCACGCTCAGTCGTTCGCCCCAGTGCGCGGGTGGGCTGGCATTGATGCGCAGGGAATGGGTAAAGTGGCGGTTGCGCAGCACCAGATCCACGTCGGACAGCTCTATCGGTGGCGCTTGCCGCAGTGCGTCGGTCCAGCGGACCGTGCCGTGGCGGATCGCCAACTCAGGTTGGCTGAAAAGCCAGTCAGCGCCCACACTGTCACCCTGGTCCGAGGGGGGTAGCGCAAAGCCACCGATCCAGATCGTGCCATCGGCCTTGCGTTGTACGTCGAGCACCGGGCTGTCGATGTAGAGCTGCTCCAGGCCACCGGCCACGAGCGAGCGCGGCGACACCGCTGCGATCACGCTGGAGAGCTCCAGCGCGGGCTGGCCCTCGGCGTCCAGCACTTGAACGCCACGCAACTCCACCGAAGGAATCAGGCCGTTGGACTGTGCGCTGATGCTGCCAATGTGCACCACGGCACCCACGGTACGCGAGGCCTGCGCCTCCAACCAAGGACGCAAATCGTCGATTCGCGGCACAATGACAAAGTGCAGCGCCAGCGAAATCAGCCCCAAAAAAAGCCAAGCCCCAGCCACCAGTCGCAACGCCCATTTGGCCACGGCATGGGTGGTCAGCAAAAGGCGTGAGGGAGCGGGAAACGTGTCAGTCATTGGAATGTTGTTTGAACCGGAGAATTATGACCCCCAACCGCCCCGCTTTTGGGTCTGACTACTCCCGCTTTGCGCAACGAATCCGCCGCCGCTATGGCGCCGCGATCGAACTGCTGCCGCCGGGCGTGCCGGCACGCGAACTGCAGGAACAGGTGTTTGCGACGATTCGGGCCCAGGGTGAAACCGTCGCGGCCGCGCTGCGCATGACCCGTCAATGGGTGCTGGAGCGCCTGCTGGTGCTGGACTGTGAACAGGGTCTGGCGTTGAACCAGGTCACAGCTGCAATGACCGATCTGGCGGAATTTGCCTTGTGCATCGCCGCCGAGCAGGCCAGTGTCGACCTCGAAGCCCTGCATGGCGCACCCCTCAACCCCAACGGCGAGCGCTGCAATCTTTGCGTGGTCGGCATGGGCAAGTTCGGCGCGCGCGAGCTCAACGTCTCCAGTGACATCGATTTGATTTATATCTACGACCAGGATGGTGATACCGCGGGCTCAAACGAAGGGCGTGGACGCATTTCCAACCAGGAGTTTTTTGGCAAGTGGGTCCGCGCCGTCTATGCGCTGGTAGGCGAAGTGTCCGAGCACGGTTTTGTATTTCGGCTCGATCTCGCGCTGCGGCCGAATGGCAATTCAGGCCCACCTGCGGTGTCGCTGGGGGCGCTGGAGGAGTATTTGCAGTCGCAGGGACGGGAATGGGAGCGCTTTGCCTGGCTGAAAAGCCGGGTGGTTGCACCGGCGGGCAGCGCGCAGTGGCCGCTGACCCTGCAACTCCGCGGCATCGTCATGCCGTTTGTCTTCAGGCGCTACCTCGACTACGGCGTGTTCGATGCCTTGCGCATATTGCATCGTCAGATTCGGGAACATGCTGCCAAGCGCAGCGCCGGGCGACCCGAACGCAACAATGACGTCAAGCTATCGCGCGGGGGCATCCGCGAGATTGAATTTACCGTGCAGCTGCTGCAGGTGGTGCGCGGCGGGCAGTTTCCTGAGCTACGCACCCGCCCGACGGTGAGCGCCCTGGCGCGCTTGGCCAAAGCCGGACTCATGCCGCAATCGACCGCCCAAGCCCTGAGTGCGGCCTATGTTTTCTTGCGCCAGGTCGAGCACCGCATCCAGTACCTGGACGACCAGCAAACCCATGTGCTGCCTACCGACGATGGCGATCTGGCCTGGATCGCCCAAACGCTGGGACTGCAAAGCACCAGCGCATTTTTAACCCAGCTCGACGCCCACCGCGAGTTGGTAGCGCATGAATTTGACGCGCTTCTGGGAGGGCCGGAGCCGCAGTGCCCGCACTGCAATGCCAACGGCAAAGCTACGGGTCCCTCCGCGCAGCCCTTGTGGGACTTGGAAACCACACTGGCGCTGCTCCATGGCGCGCTGAAAGAGCGGCTGGAACACTGGCGCACCCACCCACGCGTACAGGCGCTGCGTGACGAGTCACGGGCGCGCCTCTTGAAGCTGGTGCAGCGAACGGCCCAGTGGGTGGAACAGGGCCGTGCGACCGAGCTGGCGGGTGTGCGTCTGATGGACTGGATGGAGACGTTGCTGCGACGTGAAAGCTATCTCTCGCTGCTGGACGAACGCCCTTTGGTGCACGAACGTCTGCTGCGCATGTTGGGCGCCGCGCGCTGGCCCGCCCGTTACTTGCAAACCCACCCAGGGGTGATTGATGAATTAGCCAGCAGCGCCATGCTGACAGAGCGCTTTGATGCGGCCACCTTTGAGGCCGAAGTTGGTTACCGACTGAGTTCGCTTATAGCCAGCGGCGAAGAAGACGACGAAACTCTGCTCAACCTGCTACGCCGGGCCCACCATGCCGAGGTGTTTCGTACGCTGGCCCGGGATATTGAAGGTCTGCTCAGCGTAGAGCAAGTGGCCGACGACCTGAGCGCCTTGGCCGAAGCCGTGCTGCGCATCACCACGGCTTGGTGCTGGGCGCGCCTCAAAGTGCGCCATCGCGATGTGCCACAACTGGCGATCATTGCCTATGGCAAGCTGGGCGGCAAGGAGCTGGGCTACGGCAGCGACCTGGACATCGTGTTTGTCTACGACGATGCCGACGATCGGGCCGCAGAGATTTATGGCGCACTGGTGCGCAAGCTGATCAACTGGCTAACTGTCAAAACCAGCGAAGGCGATTTGTATGAAATCGACACTGCGCTGCGCCCCAATGGCAATGCCGGCATGCTAGTGACGCCTTTCAGCGCCTATGCCAATTACCAAGAACAACGGGGATCCAATACCGCATGGACCTGGGAGCACCAGGCCATTACACGTGCCCGCTGCGTGCTGGGGAGCGACGATTTACAAAAGCACTTTGAAGCAGTGCGTGATGCCGTAATTGCCAGCCCGCGCGACAGCGCCGCCTTGCACGACGAGATTGTGGCGATGAGGAACAAGGTGGGCGCGGCGCACCGCGATAAAGCCGGCCTGTTTGACGTCAAACACAGCGCCGGCGGCATGGTGGACATTGAATTTGCGGTGCAATTTCTGGTGCTGGCCCACGGCAAACAGCATCCGGCATTGCGCGCCAATGTGGGCAATATCGCTCTGTTGCAGCGCGCTCAGGACTGCGGCCTGCTGCACGTGCCGGTCGGCACCGCGGCCGCTCAGACCTACCGCAGCCTGCGCCAAATTCAGCACCGGGCCCGGTTGAACGAAGAGGCGACTGCGTTGGCCGTGGAGGCCATTACCCCCGAGCGTGCGGCAGGACTGGCGCTGTGGGCGGCCGTGTTTGGCGAGCGGCTCTGAATCACACTCGGTTTCCAAGCGAAAATCTGTCCATGAAATTTGCAAGCTACCAAGACGGCTCCCGCGACGGGCAGCTGGTTGTTGTCTCCCGTGACCTAGGCCTAGCGGTGTACCCGTCGCACATTGCCAACCGGCTGCAACAGGTCTTGGACGACTGGAACTACCTCAGTCCGCAATTGCAAGACCTGTCCGACCAGCTTAATGCCGGACGTGCGCGCCATGCCTTTGCCTTCAACCCGGAACAGTGCTTGGCGCCCCTGCCCCGCGCGTACCAGTGGGTGCGCGGGGGTGGCTTTGGCAGCCATGCCGATGTGCTACAGCAGGCCCAAGCGCTAGACGCCCGCAGTGTGGTCTGCGCTCACCCGCCACAGGTCCAGGCTGGCAGCGACGCATTTTGGGGCGCGAGAGCCCCGGTGGTCTGTGCCGACGCGGCCGAGGAATGGGACTTTTCGGCCGAGTTGGCCGTGGCCACCGGCGACATTCCCATGGGGTGCACACCCGAGCGCGCGCTGGACGGCGTGCGCCTCGTACTCTTGGCCAATTGCTTTCAACTGCGGGCCCACGCCAATACCGATGCGGGCACGGCGTTTGCTCCAGTGGCGGTCACACCCGACGAGCTGGGCGAGGCCTGGCGCACCGGCCGGTTGCATCTAGCACTGCAAACCAGCTGGAACGGCCGCAAAGTGGGCCTGTGTGACGCGGGCGCCGACATGACGCTGCATTTTGGCCAGCTGATAGCGCAACGGGCGCAGCACCGCGCGCTGCGCGCGGGGAGCTTGGTCGGCAGCGGAACGGTTAGCAGTCCGGCGCGCGTGAACGAAGGCAAAAAGACCGCCCAAGACCCGCCCGAATGGCCCAAGGGCTACCACTGCATCGCCGAAAAGCGCGCGATGGAGTTGCTGCAAAACGGACAAACCACCACCGGCTATCTGCAAGTGGGGGACACGATCGAAATAGATGTCAAAGGTCGGGACGGCCACAGCCTTTTTGGAGCCCTTGCCCTAGAGGTGGTGGCGCCGGGCGGTGCCCTGTCGGTCTGATACCGGCGACCGGTACCGTGTGTGCCGCTCAGACTTGGGTCGCGCGCAGCTCTTGCTCAATCACCCACAAGCGGTCCTGGCCCCAGTGGCCGGGCAGGTCATTGACCCGAAACGAGGGTACGCCCCACAGTTCCAGTGCCAGCAAGTCTTCGCGGTTGGCGGCGGCCACCGCCTGCCAGTCTGTTGCATGTAGCGCGGCGTGAACCCACGCGGCGTCAAAACCGGCCCGTGCGGCAATGGCATGGAGCCCGGCATCCGTGCCTGCGTCGAGCCCATCGGCCCACACACCTTGCAAAAATGAGGAAGCCAACTCTACGCCCCTGCCGTCCTTGATGGCGCGGTGCAGCAGCGCGTAGCCCCGCTCCACGGGCTTGCCGACCGGGTCGACCGCATTGCCAAAAGCCATGCCCAGTCGCTGCGCCTCGCGTGCCACGTCGCTGACGATGTACAGGCGTTTTTCTACGGGCACCGGCAGGCCGCGCATGACCATGGGCAAGACGAAGCGCAAGCGCAACTGCGCGCCATAGTGCGCCGCCAGCGCGCGCACGCGGGGTAGCGCCAAGTAGGTATACGGGCTGCGAAAAGACAGAAAGTAGTCCACCGTGGCGCCGCTCGCACCCGGGCTTTGGAGTGGCGCAAGTGCCACTTCATGCACTGGCGCAAGCAGCGGCGCAGTCGGCAAGCGGCACAGGCTTTCTTCGCGCAGGCGTTCCTCCAGAAAATGCATCCGGTCCAGTCCCCAGTACCACTCGCCCGCATAAAAAAAGGTGCCGCCCAAATAATGGCCGGTGCGCTTGCGCAGGGCATCCCCCTGGGTCTTGCACGCGGCCACGCGCTCGGGCGTGGCAAGGGCGTGCGGCAGGCCAGGGGCAGTGGCTTGCCAGAGGCCTGCGCTGATGCTGGCGGCCTGCGCCACAAATGTGCCGGCATCCAGCGCAGCGGCCAGCGCCTCCTCGGTGGCCTGCACGGCAGACGCACCGGGCAAGCCGCCCTGCGAGGATTGGGGCGCCTGCAGGCCATAGGCCTTGGCCAGCGTGGCCGCGTCGCGCAAAGACCAGTGCGCCAACCGGGCGCGCTCGGGCGCCGCTGATTCGTGGGGCGGGCTCACCAAGTGCGGAACGAGCGTGATCTCGTAATTGCCCACCAGGCGCGACAGCACCTGCGCACACAAGTGGCTGTACGGGTCGTCGGCCTGGTGAAAGTAGTGGACCTGCGCGGGGGCGCCGCTGACCCTGCGCCACAGGGTGGCACGGGCTCGGCGCAATCGGCGCAAGCCAGGGTGGGTGTAGAGCCGCACAAAGGTGCGGCCAATTTGGGTTTTAAGAGCGCTCATACGGTGCAAACTCCGGGGCTTAGTGCTGCATGACTTGCTGGGCAAAGGTCTTGGCACCGCGCAGCATCATCTCAATGGCCACCGACACCAGCACCAGGCCCATCAGGCGCTCGACTGCCACCACCAGTCGGCTACCAATCAGGCGCTGGATGCGTTCCGCCGACACCAGCACCACGGCGCTAATGACCATGGTTACGCACAGCGCGGCAATCCAGTCCAGCCGCCGTTCGGGCTGCTGCGACACCAGCAGCAACACCGTGGCCAGTGCGGACGGACCCGCAATCGCCGGCACGGCCAGCGGCACGATCAAGGGCTCCTCCAAGAGCTCGGCTTCGAGCGTGTCAGGCGGCGGAAACACCATCCGCAGGGCGATCAAAAACAGAATCACGCCGCCCCCAATTTGCAGCGACAGCTCACTCAGATTCATCACGCGCAAAAAGCCCTCGCCGACAAACATGAACGTCAGCAGCAAAAAGAAGGCAATCAGTATCTCGCGCAAGATCACCCGCGCCCGTCGTTCGGGCGCCACGTGCTTGAGCGCATTGGCAAAGACCGGAATATTACCCACGGGATCCGTGATCAGCACCAACAAAATGGTGGCCGAGGCAAAGGTGTAATTCATCATGGCGCGTAAACCGTGTCCAGGCTTGCAAAGCCCTTCACCTCGATGGGATTGCCCGAGGGGTCCAAAAAGAACATGGTCCACTGCTCGCCGCTTTGGCCGGCAAAGCGGATCTGCGGCTCCATGACAAACTCTACCTTGGCGGCCTGCAGCCGCCGGGCAAGCGCCTGCCAATCGGGCAAGGCCAACACCAGGCCAAAGTGGGGCATGGGCACCATCGCATCACCCACGCGTCCGGTGCGGGTCGTGGCAAAGGGCGCACCCAAATGCAAGGACAACTGGTGGCCAAAAAAATCAAAGTCCACCCACGACTCCGTGCTGCGGCCCTCGGTACAGCCCAAGACGTGGCCATAAAACTGGCGTGCCGCCTGCAGTTCGTGGACATGAATGGCAAGGTGAAACAGGCTTTTCATGGGACGCAGGATAGCAGCCCCCTGCTGCCATAATTACGGCCTATGTCGCCCCTGCACACCCTTCGCACTGCCCGCTCGTTGACGCGCGCGGTATTGCTATGGTGGTGCCTGGCGCTGGGGCTGGCCACGGCCGCTCCGCTGGCCCAAGACCAGGGCAGCCGGATGGTGTGTTCCGCCTCGGGCATGGTCATGCTGGTCGACGCTGAAACCGGCACTCCCGCCCAACTCGGCGCCCATAGTCTGGATTGCGTGCTGTGCCTCGTTACGGGCGCCCCGCCACCGATGGTTCAGTCGAACCTGCCAGCCACCGCAGCCCTACCCAATCGTCCAGTTCAAGCAAGCCCAAGCGCTCTGGCCTGGCGCAGCGCGGCACCGCCCCCCGGGCGCGGCCCTCCCGCGCTCGCTTAACCGCGCGACCGCTCCCTTTCGACGGGCGCCGCGCATGGGCAGGCGCACCACAGCCGTTGATGGCACACGTCAGCCCGCTTCACTCTATTTTTGCTCTGAGCTCTGCCCCGCAGGCTTCAGAGGCCCCCATGACCCGGCGACGCATGCGCCGCCTGTTTTATCGAAATTTGTATGAACGCCTCTCGAATTGCCCCCTTCGCCGCCGCCTGCGCCTTGTGCCTGAGCGGCTCCACCTTTGCCCACGTGGTGCTGCAAGACGGCGCCGCAGCCGCCAACAGCAGCTACCGCGCCGCCTTTCGGGTGGGCCACGGCTGCGATGATCAAGCCACCACCGCCCTGCGCGTCACCATTCCGGCCGGATTTAATGGCGCCCAACCGATGCCCAAGGCCGGCTGGACCGTGAGCACCAAAATCGGTCCCCTGCCCGTGCCCTACGAGAGCCACGGCAAAAAGTACACCGAGGGCGTGCTGGAAATCAGTTGGACTGCCAATGGACCCGAAAACGCCTTGCCCGCCGCCTACTACGACGAGTTTGTGGTGCGCGGCACCACCCCTGCCAAGGCCGGCCCACTCTGGTTCAAGGTACTGCAAAGCTGCGCCAAGGGCGCCAACGACTGGGCCGAAGTACCGGCCAACGGCACCTCCACCAAGGGCCTGAAGTCGCCCGCCGCTTTGCTAGAGGTCTTGGATGTGCAGGCCGCCGGTGGCCACGCGCACTGAAACGCCCACGCGATTTTTTTCACCCTTTTTTGGAGTCCCCATGAAAATCAAATTTTTTGCCGGCATCGTGGCATTGGTCGCCTTGTGGTCCGGTCCTGCGCTGGCCCAAAACGTCGAAGTCAAAGACGCTTGGGCGCGAGCAACAGTGCAGGGCCAAAAAGCGACTGGCGCATTCATGACGCTCACGGCCAAATCTGACACCACGCTCGTTGGTGTCGCCAGCAGCGTGGCCGGTGTGTCCCAAGTCCACGAAATGAAAATGGACGGCAGCGTGATGCAAATGCGCGCCCTGCCCGATGGACTGCGCCTGAGCGCAGGCAAGGCCGTGGCGCTCAAGCCCGGCAGCTTCCACCTGATGCTCATGGACCTGAAAGTGCCTCTGCAAAAGGACACCACGATTCCTGTCACTCTGCGCTTCAAAGACGCCAAGGGCGTGGAAAGCACGCTGGACCTCAAGGTACCGGTGAGCACCAGTGCGCCCGGCGGGGACGCGGGTGGGCACCAACACGGGATGCACGACGCAGCGGCCAAACCCTAAACGCTGGGCACAAAGGCACCCGCCGGTGCCTTTTGCCCAAAGCGCGCTGTCTACCCATTGTTGATCATGGTCCGGATGCCTCGACTGGTCCGACTCCGCTGGCGCGCGTGCGCTTGGCTAGCGGTGTGGCTGGTCGCCTTTGCAGCGCTGTCTCCCACCCTGACCCAGGCGCTGGCGTCAGCCCAAGGGCCGGCCCACGGTCTTGAGGTCTGCACCAGCGGCGGCCCACGCTTCCTGACATTGGCGGGTTCGGTCGATCCGGCACGCAACTTGCCGGCACCAGAGCCCGATGGTCCCCGGGCGCCTGGGACTCTTGTAGACGGACATTGCCCGCTTTGCGTCCTTTCGCACGGCGGCCTCCCGCCGCCGCCCGAACCTTCATGTTTTGCCACATTAAGGCTCCCCTCGCCCACTACGCCGTGGGCGCCGCGGGTGGCCCCTGCCAGCGGCGCCCACCAGCGCGCTGCCCCCCCCCGCGGCCCGCCCTCCCACGCCTGATGCCCTCTGCCCCACCCGGCGCTTGCGCTTTGGGGCACTTCGAGCCGCGCGCTTAACAGTCGCCACCTAGGCCTGCCGCTGGGCGCTCGGTTTCTCGTTTCTCTTTTTTGACATTTCGCATGAACAAAACCCATCTCGCGTTGGCCTTGGCCTTCGCTTTTCCTTTTGCATTTCCTTTCCCGGCAGCGGCCCAAATTGCGGCGAATGATGCCACTCCAACCGACGAGGCTGCGCCCGTCAAGTCCTTAGGGGTGGTCACCGTGAGCGGGGGACGTCCGACCTCCCTGCCCGCCCAGATTCCCACCACGATCGAGGGCGTCAGTCGCCGGCAAATTGAGCAAACCATCAACGCCACCGACAGCGAAGACGTACTCAAATACCTTCCCAGCTTGGTGGTTCGCCGGCGGTACATCGGCGACTACAACCACGCGGTGCTCTCGAGTCGCGCCTCAGGTACGGGCAACAGCGCGCGCTCAGCGGTCTATGCCGATGGCATATTGCTGTCCAACTACCTGGGCAATGGCGCCACCTATGCGCCGCGCTGGGGCATGGTCACACCCGAAGAAATTGACCGCGCCGACGTCATGTACGGACCGTTTTCTGCGGCCTACCCGGGCAACTCGGTGGGCGCTGTGGTGGACTATGTGACGCGCATGCCGACCCAATTTGAAGGCCATGCCAAGCTTGTGGCGTCGCAGCAAAACTTTGACCAGTACAACACCCATGAAACCGACAACGCCAGCCAGGCCAGCGCATCACTGGGCAGCAAAAGCGGTGACTGGGCGTGGTGGGTTAGCCTGAACCGCACCGACAGCCTGGGGCAGCCCATGGTGTTTGCTACCAAGGCCTTCAGCACCGACCCCGTCAAGGGCAGCAACAATGGTGCGGTCTATGGTTTGGACAAAACCAATGCACCCTGGTACATCCTTGGCACCAACACGCAGTACCACACCGTGCAGGACCATGCCAAGGTCAAACTGGCCTATGACGTATCACCGACCGTACGGGCAAGCTATATGCTGGGCAATTGGAAAAACACCTCCGACGGTGCGCCCAAAAGTTACTTGACGGACACCGCGAACCCTTACGGCGGAGACCATGTCGTCAGTGGTCAGACCTTTTCTGCCAACGGCCTGTTCAATGCGACCCGGGAGACCCTGGACCATTGGATGCACGGCTTGTCGATCAAAAGCAACACCAAAGGCGAGTGGGACTGGGAAGTCGCCGCCAGTCTGGTGGACTACGGCACGGATCTGGCACGTCAGTCGTCCATCAATGTCGCAGACAACCTCAGCGGCAAGATGGCCAGCAGCAACGCCGCCACGTTGACCGACCAAAAGGGCACGGGGTGGACCACACTGGCGGCCAAAGGTACATGGCGCCCCCAGGGCCTACAGGGGGTGCACATTGTGGACTTTGGTGTGCAACAAGACAGCTACCAATTGCGCACCGTAAAGTCCAACCTGAGCGCGACCGACAACTGGTTCACCAGCGCTGCGACCAGTCTGAGCGCTGACGTGGGCGGACAAAGCAAGCTGCAAAGTATGTATGGCCAGGACGCATGGGCGTTTGCTACCGGCTGGAAAACGGTACTGGGTCTGCGCGTAGAAAACTGGAGCGCCTCTGACGGTTATGCCAAGACTTCCACGGCGACAGACACTTATGCCGAGCGCAATGAGCTTTTCGCGTCGCCCAAGGCTGCGCTCGCCTACCAGTGGTCCGACGACACGGTGCTCAAGGGCTCGGTCGGGCGTGCGGTGCGTATGCCCACGGTGTCGGAGCTCTACGGCGCTACCGCCAGCAAGTGCTCCGACATTGATCCACTAAGGAAAATTGTCGCCAGCGCCTGCACCAGTGGTCAGACTTGGCTGAACGACCCCCAATTGCGACCCGAGAAGTCATGGACCACCGAGCTGACCCTGGAAAAGGACCTGGGTAACGGTTTGCTGCGCCTGACCTACTTCCAGGAGGACGTCACCGACGCGCTCTACTCGCAGGCGGCAGGCCTCAAGACCAATGGCACGCCGGTGAACATGGTGCAAAACATCGACGCGATTAGCACACAAGGCATTGAGATTGCGTTCCAAGGCGAGAACGTGATCGCCCGGGGTCTGGACTTGTCGGGCAGCATTACCTTTGCCGACTCGCGCATCAAAGCCAACAGCTCGTATGTCGCCACCGCGGGGGACACGATTGACAAGCTCCAGCCGCGCGTGCCGCAGTGGCGCGCCAGCGCGCTGGCCAATTACCACTGGGACGCGCAGCTCAGCACCTCGTTGGGCTTGCGGTACAGCGGTGACCAGTTCTCCAGCCTGAACAACACCGACATCAACGGCTTTGCCTATACGGCTGCGAGCCGCTTCACGGTGCTGGACTTGCGCGCCCGCTACGCCATCCAACCGAAACTGGTGGCGGCCTTTGGCATTGACAACCTGACCAACGCCGAATATTGGAACTATCACCAATATCCGGGGCGTACCTTTGTGGCAGAGCTAAAGTACGACTTTTAATCGATCCCCATGGATTTCCACTGTTCAGGCACACGCGTTGAAAGTGGAAATCCTCCATTTAAAGGCAATGACCGTGCGTGTAAAAAACATTTTGTCCGAGCTCACTTTGGTCATCGCAGACCTGGAAGTTCATCTCAATGGCGAGCTCCGCAGCAGTCCGACGCTGTGTGCGCTGCTGCCTGCCAGCGGTAGCCAAGGCGCGCGCGTGGTGCCGCTGAATACGCCGGACGGGCGGCCTGTATTGCTCAATATGGGCAATGCGATTGCGCTGGACGAGGTGCCGCTGCAGGCCTGAGCGGCGGGTCCTCTGTGATTCTGTGGCTCTTTGCCACGCCGCCTAGAGGCTGCCGTACATCACGTTGATGCGGGCGACGTATTTAGAAACGCTGCCCGTGACCCGGCAGCCTTCGTGGACGACCGAGTCCTCGCCAAAACCGTGGCGGAAAAATAGCGCCGCGCCCTTGACCGGTTGCACGTCCACCACCACACCGTCGCGCCCAAACAGACGCGTGCTGCCGCCCTGTACGCCGTCGGCGGGTCCATTGAGGTAGAGCAACATAGTCAGGCCCGAGCGCACGTTCGGATGCCACTCCTCCATCCGGCTGCGGTCAGCGCTCAGGCTGTAACCGGGCCAGTTGCCATCGGTGTGGCGGTTAAACACGTCGCGGTTATCGTAGCGGTACATGTTCAGGCGACGGCTGAAGGCCGGGAACAGGGGCGCTCCGTCCAAAGTCTGCGGTAGCAGGTGCGCAATGCGCGCAAACATTGGACCCGTCAGGGCCTCATCAGTCACCCAGTGCACCGACTTGTTCATGCGCATGCCCGGGGGCGTGGCGATGCCGGGGGCTTCATCACGGTAGCCAAACTGCTCTGTGGCGGCCACGATCGCATCGGCCTCCGGGGCGCTAACGACGTCCTCAATCACAAAGGCCAGCAAACCTCCAAGCGCGATGTCGTGCCGCACCGGCTGCAAGGCGGGCCGGTCTGCCAGTACCAGTGCAGCGGGCGGCACATCAAATGCGTGCACCGGGGTCATGGGAACCACCCCGCCCATTGGTAAGGAGCCTGGCAATTGGGCGACCGCGTGGTGATCAGGCCAGGCCCGGGCAAGGGCTGCGGAATCGTTCACCATGTGCCGATGTTGGGCATCGAGGCCCATGGCTCGGCGACGGGCAGGGGCCCACCACGCTGCAGCAGTTCAATCGAAATTTGGTCGGGCGAGCGCACAAATGCCATGTCGCCATCGCGCGGTGGCCGGACAATGGTCACGCCATGCGCCTGCAGCCGCTCACAGGTGGCGTAGATGTTGTCCACTGCGTAAGCGAGGTGGCCAAAGTTGCGGCCACCGGTGTAGTTTTCAGGGTCCCAGTTGTAGGTCAGTTCTACCTGCGCGCTGTGGTCACCCGGAGCGGCCAAAAAAGCCAGCGTGAATCGGCCTTGCGGCACTTCGCGAACGCTCAAAACGTCCAGACCCAAAGCATCGCGGTAAAAGCGCAGGGACGCTTCCAGGTCCGTTACCCGGACCATGGTGTGGAGATACCGCATGCTTACTTGCTACCCAGAACCCACGCCGCCAACTTCTTGGCGTCTGCCTCGGAGAGTTTGGGGTGGGCGGGCATGGGGAGATCGCCCCATTTGCCGACGCTGCCGTTGCGGATGCTTTGTACCAGCTGGGCCTGCGCGTCGGGCTGACCGGCGTATTTGGCGGCAACGTCTTTATAAGCAGGCCCCACCAGCTTGGTAGCAACCGCATGGCAGCCCAGGCAGTCGTTCTTGCGGGCCAGGGCCTCGCTGGCTTGCGCTTGCGCGGCCCCCAGGGTGCTGCCCAAGACCAGGGCACAGTGGATCAGCAGTTCAACGCGACCGGGATTCAAGCGCCGCATAGCACTAGCGTCCCAGGTTTTTCAGGCGGCCGGGCTCGACGATTTCGATCCAGTAGCCGTCCGGGTCTTTGATGAAGGCCACGTCTTTCATCTTGCCCTGGTCAGGGCGCTTGACGAAGGGAACCTGGTTTTGGTCAAACCAGGCGGCGGCCGCGTCCAGATCGGGCACGGAAAAACAGATGTGCCCAAAGCCTTGCGGTTGCGCGTTGCCGTCGTGGTACTTGAAGTCGGCGTCGGCCTCGGTGCCCCAGTTGTGGGTCAACTCCAGAATGCCACGTTGGGCAAACGTCCACGCCGTGCGGTCGCCGTCTTCGACCGGCGCACTTTCACCCTCCGCAGCGCGGTGCAAAAAGTACAGCGAGAACTTCATCTCCGGAAAATCAAGTTTGCGCAGTACCCGCATACCCATCACGCCGGTATAAAAGGCCAGCGAGACCGACGGGTCCTTGACGCGGAGCATGGAATGGTTAAAAACAAAACCACGGGTGGCGTCGGGAACGGAAGGCGCAACACCGGGGTGGCTTTCGGTCGAAAAGCTCATGAAAAAAAGTTCTTTCGCGTTGAAATAATGGCTCACAAAATCCCCGTCCGCTGCGTGGGAGAGCAGCGGACGAGTTGCGATGGGAAATAAAATTACCTGCCCACCGCCGCCACCGCCTTTGGGACGGCTTCGTGCGCGGACGCGCGGCCTGGAATGCTCATCACGTTGGCTGCCGGAAGGGTTTGTGCCTGCTGCCGCTCCACGCTGATCACGCAGCGGCGCAGGTAGCGCATGCTGGTGACCCGCAGAAAGGAGGCGAAGTTGGGCACCTCTCCCCGATGCGCCAAGATCTCGTCGTGGAACTTCGAAATCAGCGCATTGGTGGTGCAGCCTTCCTCCTCGGCCATTTCGGCCAAGATGTCCCACACCATGTTTTCCAGCCGCAGGCTGGTCAGCACGTTGCGGATGCGGACCGTGCGTGAGCGCTGCTCATACTGAATCGGGTCTGCTTTGACGAAGTATTCACACATGGAGAGCTCCAACAGCAAAAAATGAGATCTTAAATCGCCCGCTCGGTCATTTGCTGGGCGATGTAGTCCGCCTGGCGAATGGCCAAGGTCACGATGGTCAGCGTGGGGTTCTCGGCACCGCCCGTGGTGAACTGGCTGCCGTCACTGATGAACAGGTTCGGAATGTCATGGGTTTGACCCCATTTGTTCACCACACCGTCTTGCGGCCGAGCGCTCATGCGGCTGGTGCCCATGTTGTGGGTCGACGGGTAGGGGGGCGTGCGGAAGGTCTTGATGGCACCGGCCGCCTGGTAAATCCGCTCGCCCTGGGTAAAGGCGTGGTTGCGCATGGCGATGTCGTTGTCATGGTCGTCGAAGTGCACGTTGGGGATGTAGTTGCCCCACTGGTCTTTGACGTCGGTGTTCAGCGTCACGCGGTTGCCTTCGCGCGGCATGTCTTCGCCCACCAGCCACATACCGGCCAGGTTGGTGTAGTGGTCCATCCACCACGAGAAGTCAGAACCCCAGCCGCCCGGGTTCAGGAAGGCTGCCATGAAGGGCACGCCCAGGCTCAAGGTTTCCATTTCATAGCCGCCGACAAAGCCGCGTCCGGGGTTGTGCGCCGCTTCGTCGCGCACGATGCCGGCCATGGTGGTTCCGCGGTACATGTGCACCGGGTCCTTGAACGCAGCGTAGACTGAACCGGTCATGTGGCGCATGTAGTTGCGCCCCACCTGGCCCGAGGAATTGGCCAAACCGTCCTTGAACATATTGGACGCCGACAGTAACAACAGGCGCGGGGTTTCGATTGAGTTGCCGGCCACGCAGACGATGCGGGCTTTCTGGCGCTGCTCTTTGCCATCCTTGTCAAAGTAGACGACGCCTGTCACTTTGCCGGAAGCGTTGTGCTCGATGCGTGTTACGTGGGACTGGGGGCGGATTTCGAAGTTGCCGGTCGCTTCGGCCTTGGGAATTTCGGTGTACAGCGTCGACCACTTGGCGCCGCTCTTGCAGCCCTGGAAGCAGAAGCCGAGCTGCATGCAGCGACCGCGTCCATCGCGCGGCTGGCTGTTGATCGCCATGTTGCCCGTGTGCACTTCTTTGTAGCCCAGCTTGCTGGCACCCGCGTGCATGACCTTGAAGTTGTTGTTGCCCGGCAGGCCAGGAATGCCGTTGGTGCGGGTCACGCCCATTTTGTATTCGGCCTTGGCGTAGTAGGGCTCGAGGTCTTTCAGCGTGATGGGCCAGTCGAGCAGGTTGGCGCCCTTGACTTCGCCGTAAACCGATTTGGTGCGGAACTCATGTTCCTGGAAACGCAGCGAAGCACCGGCCCAGTGGGTCGTGGTGCCGCCCACGGTTTTGCAAATCCATGCGGGCAGACCGGCAAAGTCCTTGGCGACGCGCCACGAGCCTGAAGTCGTGCGCTTGTCCAGCCAGGCGAGTTGAACAAAGGATTTCCACTCGTCGTTGATAAAGGTTGCCTGGGATTGCAATGCACCGGCTTCCAGCACCACGACCTTGATGCCTTTTTGGCACAGTTCGTTGGCCAGAGTTCCGCCGCCAGCGCCAGACCCGATGATGAGGACGACGGAGTCGTCAGAAAAATCAAATTTCGCCATGATGTATCTCCAAAATTTTTGTGAACCGAATCAGCCCATGTAAGGCTTGGGGCTGGCTTCCAGCGAGGGCGTGGGCAGCCACTTCAGGTCTTGAAAACCGCGGGTGATGTAGCCACCCTTTTCCCAGGCCGAGCCGGGATAGCCAAACACGGCATAGGCCATGTCGTTGTCATACAGCGAGGTGATGCATTGGCCGCGTACGGTGTTGAAAAACGCAGTGCCTTCCATGCCGCGCACGATTTCTTCGCGCTTCTTGGCGTTGGCCTTGGCAAAGTCACCGCCTGCGGATTTGTTGAGCCAGGCAATGCCCTCGGAAAGCATCTTGGCGGTGTCTGCGCTGCCCGCTGCCGCGCCATCGAGGTCTTTGGCCAGCAAAGCGTAGACCGCATCGGGCAATTTCTCGTGGGGGTAGAGTGTCCGCCCCAGGGCCATCAAGGCCTTGCCGTCAGCGGCAGAGAGTTTTTTCAGTTCGAGTGCCCAGGCGCTTGAGGGCGCCAGACCGGCCAGCAATGTGCCGGAGGTCAGCGTTCCAAACAGCAGGCCGGAGCCTTTGAGAAATTCGCGCCGCGCCAGCGGCAAATTCACTTTGCGGACGATGCCGCTGTCTTCGTCACAGCCCGCAACTTCGGGGCTTTCTTGGGCGATGGAAATGACACGCATGGTTTGTTCTCCGTTGGGGTTGGTCGTATCCGCGCAGCTTCGTGCGGATGCGGTGCAAGTATCCAAGCGGAACCACAAGCGTGGGTGATAACGGACTACCTACAGGGAAAACCCTCAGGCAACTTGCGCGATTTCAAGCAGTGGCACTGAACACCGCATCCAACTCCCCCATCCATGCCGCCTTTTGCGCGTCGCTGGCAAAGCTGGCCTCAAAGCTGTTGCGCGCGAGTTGCCAAGCGTCTTGCACGGTGAGTCGGGGCAGCGCCGCAAACGCCGCTTCAAAATTGGCCAGCAAGTAGCCGCCAAAGTAGGCCGGATCGTCAGAGTTGAGGGTGATGCACAAGCCCGCGTGCAAGAGCGTAGCCAGGTTGTGCTCGGCCATGGTTCCAAACACACAGAGCTTGGTGTTGGACAAGGGGCACACCGTGAGCGGTACGCGGCTGGCGGCAAGGCGGGCCACCAGCGCCGGGTCCTCACTACAGCGCACACCGTGGTCGATGCGTTCCACTTTCAGCACATCCAGCGCGCTGGTGATGTAGGCAGGTGGACCCTCTTCGCCCGCGTGCGCCACGACGTGCAACCCTAGGGCGCGGCATTGGGCAAAAACGGTGGCGAACTTTTCGGGCGGGTTGCCGCGCTCGCCCGAGTCCAGGCCCACGCCGATAAAGTGCTGGCGGTAGGGCAATGCGGCTTGCAAGGTCTCCAAGGCCGACGCCTCCGACAAATGCCGCAAGAAACACAAAATCAGGCTGGCGCTGATACCCCATTGGGTGTGCGCATCGGCGCACGCCCGCGCCAGACCGCCGATCACCGCGCCCATCGGCACACCCCGCTCGGTATGGGTTTGGGGATCAAAAAACAGCTCGGCATGCACTACATGGTCTGCATGTGCGCGGGCGAAGTAGGCCATGGCCATGGCATAAAAATCATCTTCGGTCATCAGTACCGAGGCCCCGGCGTAGTACAGGTCTAAAAAGCTTTGCAGGTCGGTAAAGGCATACGCCGCACGCAATGCCTCCACACTCGGGTAGGCCAGCGCGACTCCGTTTTTGCGCGCCAATTCAAAAATCAGCTCGGGCTCCAAGGAGCCTTCAATGTGAATGTGCAGCTCGGCCTTGGGCATGCGCGACAAGAGCGCGGGAAGGTGGGCGCGGGTGAGGTGCGAGAGGTCCATGGCAGAGAGTTAGGTTGGCGTCAACGACGCATGAGCGATGCGTTGGACTATAGCGGTGCGCATGCGCCACCGCTGCGACGACCGCAGGGGAAAGGAGGGCGACAGGCGAATGTTTGCTAGGCTCGAGGGGCATAAAAGTGGAATCGTGCTTCCACCCTCAGTTAGAGTCGGTGACCGATTGAAAACTAAGATTCGCTGCTATGTCACCCCTCCATGTCACTCCTGTCCCGCTCGAGAAGTGCTCGCTGCTGATGAACCATGGCCCCACCGTACTGGTGTCGGCGCAGCACGGAAGTGCCAAGAACGCGATGGCCGCAGCGTGGGCCTGCGTTCTGGACTTTGGAACCACCCCGAAGGTCACGGTCGTGCTCGATAAGTCCACCTTCACCCGTGGCCTGGTTGAGGCAAGCGGCTATTTTGCGCTGCAGCTCCCCACCAAACAGATGGCAACCTTGACCTACGCTTTAGGAAGTGAAAGCGCCAAGGATGTCCCCAATAAGCTAGAAAAACAAGGCGTAACAACGTTTGCGGTGCATGGCATTGAGCTACCGCTGATTGACGGTTGCGTGGCCTGGCTTGCGTGCAAGCTCCTGCCAGAGCCGAACAATCAGGAGACCTACGACCTGTTTATTGGTGCCGTAATCGGCGCGTGGGCAGACGATCGGGTGTTTCGCGATGGCCGGTGGCGGTTTGAGGAAGCCCCCGATGCCTTGCGGACCATTCACCATGTTGCTGGCGGAAATTTCTTTGTAACGGGGGAAGTCGTTCAGGGCTAAAGGCTGGCTCTTCCCCTTGCCCCCTGTCACTCAGCCCCGCGATGCGCCAGTCGACTAGCAACACCAGGGCGCATGAAAGCTACATCCGCTAAAACTCTGCGGCCTGGACAGGGAGTCCCAGCAAACCTTCAAGCTCGGTGTGGGTGATGCCTTCAACCTTATCGATGAGCTTCAGGCCTTGGGGCGTGCATTCAAGTGTGGCCAAGTCGGAATAAATCCGCTTCACGCAGGCAATGCCGGTGAGCGGGTAAGTGCAAGCAGCCACGACCTTGCTTTCACCCTGCTTGGTCAAAAGGTCCATCATGACCCAGGTCTGCTTTGCGCCCACCGCGAGGTCCATTGCTCCGCCGACCGCAGGAATAGCGCCGGCTTCACCCGTGCTCCAGTTGGCGAGGTCCCCCGTGGCTGACACCTGGAATGCGCCTAAAACGCTGATGTCAATATGGCCACCCCGCATCATTGCAAAACTGTCGGCGTGATGGAAATAGGCTCCTCCGGCCAGCAAGGAAACCGGCTGTTTGCCGGCGTTGATGAGGTCGTAATCTTCGTCGCCCGCCAGCGGGGCGGGACCCATGCCAAGAATGCCGTTCTCACTGTGGAGTAAGACTTCAAGGCCCTGCGGCAAATAGTTGGCAACCAAGGTGGGCTGGCCAATGCCAAGGTTGACATAAGCCCCTTCAAAAATATCCTGGGCAACCCTTTGGGCCAGTTCCTGCTTGGTTCTTTTGTTGTATGGGCCCATTTCTAGCGCCTCCTTATGCTGACTTTTTGAAGCCGCCCGCCTGCGTCGCAAGGCGCTCCACTTTCACGATTTGGGAAACGAAGATGCCCGGTGTCACGATGTGTTCGGGGTCCAAGGACCCCAGCGCCACAACCTCGTGGACCGTGGCGACGGTGCGCTTGGCGGCGGTCGCCATCACAGGGCCAAAGTTTCGCGCCGCTTTTCTGTAAGTCAAGTTTCCCCAGCGGTCTCCTGCCTCGGCCTTGATCAGCGCCACGTCGCCATGAATGGGGAACTCCAAAACGTAGGGCCGTCCGTTGATGACACGCGCTTCCTTTGCGCTGCCGTCAGGATTGAGCGCGAGTTGGGTGCCGAAGCCTGTGGGCGTGTAAAAGGCGCCGACACCCGCTCCTGCAGCGCGCAGTCTCTCGGCCAGGTTGCCTTGTGGAACGAGTTCCAATTCAATCTTGCCAGCGCGGTACAACGCGTCGAAAACATAGGAATCCGCCTGCCGGGGAAAGCTGCAAATGATCTTGCGAACCCGCCCTGAATTGAGCAATGCGGCCAGCCCGGTATCTCCATTGCCGGCATTGTTGTTGACGACAGTGAGATCGCGCGCTCCCTGGTCGATCAATCCATCAATGAGCTCATTGGGAATGCCGGCAGTACCAAAACCACCGATCAGGACCGTATCGCCATCTTTGACTGGGTGAAGCGCCTGGGCGATGGAATCTGCAACCTTGTTAATCATGGCTTTCGTTCAGTACAAAATCAAAATGAAGGTGGGTCTGACCGTCTGCTTGTTTGACCCAATCAGCGATCAATGATTCGCGTACGCCGAAAACGGCATCGGAGTCCAGGTATTGGTCGCCATTGCGAAAGACGTGGGTAATCAAAGTTTCGTAGCCCGGCGCCTTGATCATGAAGTGCAAATGGGCGGGCCGCCATGGATGGCGCCCCGTGGCACGCAAAAGCTCCCCCACGGGTCCGTCGGTGGGGATGGGATAGGCCTCCGCAACAATCGTACTAAAGTGAAACCGTCCCTCACTGTCAGCCTGCAGCTTTGCACGCGCCTGCGGGCTGTGCAACTCGGGCCGCTGTACGTCATAGAAACCCTCTTCGTCAGCCTGCCAGACTTCAAGCTGCGCATGGGCTACGGCCTGGCCGTGGCTGCCCGCTACCCGTCCCGACACCCTGCAAGGGTGTCCAGGTGCCCCCTGCGCCACATCGCCCCCCAAAGGCACCACCGGCGCGTCTTCAACAAAAAACGGACCGAACACCGTGGCCTCGGTACAGCCTTGCGGTTTTTGGTTGTTCATGGCCACGGTCAACATGGACAGGCCCAGCACGTCGCTGAGCAAGATAAATTCCTGGCGCTTGTCGTCGCATTTTTGCCCGGTGCGGGTGAGAAATTGAATCGCTTGAAACCACTCTTCCTCAGTCAGCTTCACATCCCGCGCAAAATCGTGCAGATGGTGCACCAGGCGGGTCAGAATGGTTTTGAGCCGGACATCGGGCATGTCCTCCATGCGTTCCAACACGGCTTGGGTAATGGTGTTTTGGTCTACGTTTTTCATAAAGAGGGGGCGGGGTTGATTTCAAAGTCCACTTGCTTGCGCTCCATTCTCATGGGGCCGACCAATTTCTTGATTTCCAAATGGGCGGGGTCGTCGGCATAGGCTGCCAGCGCTGCCCGATTTTCAAAGCGCATCGACAAGGCGAGATCCCAGGCGTCGGGGGCGTCCACTACGTTCACCCCGACCTGCATGTCCAGAACACCCGCGATGGTGCCACGCGTTGCTTCAAACGCCGCGGCTGCCGTGCGTGCCTGTGCCAATCGCTCGTTGGCGGTGGCGCCATTCATGCGCCACATGACGATATGAACGATCTGGCTGCTCATGCCAACGGCCTCGTTGTGAGCACCAAGCGTCTTTGCGTGGGGAACAAGGACCAGCCCCAGCGCTGCTGCACATAGCCCCAGAGGCCGTGCTTAAAGTAAATTGTGGTGACGATCGCCAGCAGCCCCAGCCCCATCAAGTACCAGGAGCCAAAGTCACTAAAGAACTTGCTCAGTAGCCAAAAAACCAGCGTTCCAACAAGAGGGCCTTCGATTCTGCCCATGCCCCCAATCACCACCATGAAAATGGCAAACGCGGTCCAGTTGACGCTGAACGCCGCATCGGGGCTGATACGCAAATTGCCGACAAAATACAGAGCGCCCGCTAGGCCCGCACCACACGCTGCGACCGCATACATCGCCAACTTCATGGAGCCCACGGCAATGCCTTGAGACTCGGCCGCAACGGGGTTGTCCCGAATCGCCAGCAGCGCCAGCCCGCGCTTGCTGCGCAAGAACAAGTACACCAGGGAAATACTGGCCACCACACACAGCAAGGCAACCCAATAGGTCCAAGACTCCCGGGTGGCCTTGTCGATGCCCCGGAGCGCCGTGAGCGTGGTGCCTGCGCCGCCGCCCACCGCACTGAGGTTGGCAAAGCTGAGGCGGAACACCTCGGAGATCACCCAGGTGCCAATGGCAAAGTATCCGCCCTGTAGGCGAAACGCGATTCGAGACACCGGGATCGCCACCAAACCCGCCACGATGCCGCCAATCGCAATAGCAACAAAGGGATTGACACCCCAAAAGTTACCCAAGGCCAGCATGGTGTAGGCGCCTAGGCCAAAAAACGCTTGCTGGCCGATCGAGACCATACCGCCATAACCGGCCAGCACGTTCCACATCAACGCAAAGATAAAGTAGCAGGCTATCTCGACAAACTCATGCATCCAACTGGACTCGGCCCAGAAGGGCACGCTCGCCGCAGCGATGACGGCCACGACCGCCGCCACCAGCAGCAAACGTGTGTAGGCATGTCCACGCTCGACCACAAACTGTTTTTCAATCAGGGGGTTCATCGCCAGCCTCAACGCGTTTTAGGGAATAGACCTTGGGGCTTGACCAACAGCAGGAACAAGAACATCAAGTGCCCGGCCCAAACGCCCCACCCCGGGTCCAGTCGAAAACCCACCTGTTGCGTGATACCCAGCAGCATGCTGCCCGCCAGCGTGCCCCAAAAACTGCCCATACCGCCCATGATCACCGCCTCAAAGGCAAACAGCAGCAACATCGGGCCGTCCGAGGGCGCGACCGTAGTACGCAGGCCTTGCAACACTCCCGCCATGGCGATCAGGGCGAAGGCTATTGCCGTGGCAAGTGCATAGACGTTCTTGGAGCGCAAGCCCATGAGTTCGGCGATTTCAGGGTCATCCGACACCGCGCGAAAGGCACGGCCGAGTCGGGTATTGGCGAACAGCCACTGCAGGCCCACGGTCGCAACGAGCGCAATGAGCAGAATCAGAGTCGGCAAAACGCCGATTGACAACGAGTCGCTCAGGGCCAGGCTTTGGGTATTCAAGCCACTCGATTCAATGGAACGCGGGTCGGCTGAAAAGATTTCCAGCAAGGCGTTTTGAATCACGATGGACAACCCAAAAGTCACCACCAGCGAAGGCACGGGGTCTTTGCCAAGCGTTTGGTTTAGCACATAGCGCTGGACCGCGTAGCCTAGCAAGGCGGCCATCGGCAGCACCACGAGGTCGGCCAACCACGGGCTGAGGCCCCACCCATTGAGCGACAACGCGCCAAAGGCTCCCAGAATAATGAAGTCGCCGTGCGCCGTGTTGGTCAGGCGCATCACACCGAACATCAGTGACAGACCCAGCGCGAACAAGGTGTACAGGCCACCCAATAAAACACCCTGTAGTAGCAATTCGATCATGCTGGGTTCCAGGGCTTAAAGGCCAAAATAGGCCTGCCGGATTTGCGCACGGGTCAGGTCTGAGGAGATGCCTTGCAAGGAAATGCGGCCTTCTTGCAGGCAATACAGACGTTTAGTCATACGCTGGGCCAAGCTCACGTCCTGCTCTACCAGCACCACGGCCATGCCCTCGGAGGTGATTTCGGGCAGAGCGTTGTAGATTTCGCGCACCACGATAGGAGCCAAACCCAGCGACAGCTCGTCACACAGCAGCAACTCAGGATTGCTCATCAAGGCGCGACCGATCGCGACCATTTGCTGCTGGCCGCCTGACAACGAGGTGCTGGGCTGGTGGCGCTTTTCCCAGAGGATGGGAAACAGCTTGAACAGGCGCTCCAGATTCCAAGGCCCCGATCGATCGGACTCACGGCCCATCAAGAGGTTTTCTTGCACCGACAATGAAGGGAACAAACGCCGCCCCTCGGGCACCAGTGCCAACCCCATGCGAACAATCTCGCTGGGCGCGCGTCCGCCCACCGCCCTCCCTTTCCAATGAACCTGGACAGAGGGCACCCTTACCAGTCCAGACAAGGCCTTCAACAGGGTGGACTTGCCCGCACCGTTGGCGCCAATGATGGCGACCGCTTCGCCCTGGCCGATTTCAAGGTCGATGCCAAACAAGGCCTGGGCATCGCCATAAAACGCTTGCAGATCACGGGTTTGGAGTAATACGTCCTGGCTGTTGAAAGACATTCAAACCTCCAAGCCCATGTAGACACGCTGGACTTCAGGGTCGTCCATCACCTGCTGCGGTAGCCCATGGGCTAGTAGCTGCCCGAAATTGATGACCAGCAACCGGTCTGCTACCGACAACAGAGCGTGAACTACATGCTCGATCCAGACCATGCTGACGCCACTGGCTTTGATGCGTTGCAACTCAGCCACCAGCTCCTGGGCTTCGTGTTCCGTTAAACCGCCCGCTATTTCGTCGAGCAAAAGCACGCGGGGGCGTGTCGCCAGGGCGCGCGCCAACTCCAAGCGTTTGCGATTGAGCAGTGTGAGCGAGCCCGCAGGCTGATTGGCAAATTTTTCGAGGCCTGTCTGCCCTAGCACCTCCACCGCGGTGTTCCAAGCCTGCCGCTCGGTTTCTTGGGCGCCAAAGCAGGCGGCAGTCACCAAATTTTCAAACACCGACATCCCGCCAAAAGGCTGTGGCACCTGGTAGCTGCGACCGATCCCCAGGCGGCAGCGCTGATGCGGCGCCAGAGCGGTGATGTTTTCTCCTTGGAACAGCACCCTCCCTTGGTCCGCAGCAACGTCGCCGGAGATCAGGTTGAACAAGGTGGTTTTGCCCGCTCCATTCGGTCCCAGGATCCCTAATGTTTCGCCTGCATTGACGTAGAGCGAAATATTTTGGGTGACTTGCAAAGCCCCGTAGGACTTGCTTACCTGTTCCAAAACTAGCAAAGGAGCGGCCACCTTGCCTGCCTTACATCAGCTTCAATGTGCCACCGGCCGGAATCGATTTGGCGGTTTCATTGTTCACAATGGTCAACTCGTAGCGGTGCTTCTGGCCCTTGTTCCATTGGCCGAGCACCAGCGGTGTCTTGCTAACATTTTTGAAAGGGCCTTGACCGCCCCAGGCCACATCACCCACGACCGTTTTCATTTTGGTCGCGGCGACGGCGTCGCGTACGTCGGTCGCTTTCAGAGACTTGCTGCGTTTCAACGCGTCGCTGGCGACTTCGAACAAGGCATGGGCAAAACCGATCGGTTGGGTCCATTGCTTTTTGGTGCTGGTTTCGTACTGCTCGGCCAAGGCTTTGGCGCTTTGCTTGGTCAGGCTCGAGGCAAAGGGGTGCGAGGGGCTCCACCACACTTCAGTGGACAGGCCTTCGCCCAAGTCGCCGAGGGCCTCAATGGCGCCTGGGAACAGCAAGGCTTTGCCCAAAGTGATGACTTTGGGTTTGAAGCCCTGTTGTTTGGCTTGGGTGAGGAAGGTTTTTGCGTCGGGGGGAATGACCACACCGGTGACGATTTCCACACCGTCTTTTTTGAACGCTGCAATCTGGGCAGAAAAATCCTGCGTTCCGTTTTGGAAACGGCCCGGGTCGGTCAGTGAATAGCCCATTGCAGACAGCGGTTTGGGGAAGCCGAGCTCTTTGTCACCCCAGGCATTGCCGTCGCCGTCATTGGGGAACAGGCCGCCCACTTTCTTGTTGGTCTTGACCGACTGCCACCCGTTGGTGAAGTTGGCAATCACGTCTTCCAGCCCCCAGAAGATGTGGTACGTGAAGTTGAAGCCGGTGGCTGGATTGCCCTTGCGGCCAAAGAACCAGGGCTGCCAAGGCACGACGCTGGAAATGCACGGCACCTCGTTGAGCTCGCACACATCGCTGACGGGGTTCGCTGTTTCAGGCGTGCCGGCCGTCAGCACCAGTGCCACTTTGTCTTTCAGTACCAAGTCACTGGCCACTTCCCCTGCGCGGTTGGGGTTGGACTGGCTGTCCTTCAAAATGATTTGCACGGCGTGCTTTTTGCCACCGATGTCAATGCCATCCTTGAAGGCGGCGGTCATTTGTTCGATGACCCATTTATCCGCCTCACCGAACGGCGCGAGGGGTCCGGTTTGGGGGGACACGTAGCCGATCTTGACCACGTCCGCGGCCCAGACCAAGGGGCTAACGCTGGACACGGCGGCAATCGCCATACCTTGGGTAAATGTTCTACGGGAAAAGTTCATAGCAGTCTCCTAGTGGTTGGTGTGTAAAACGCGGGAAAAAATCAATGCGGTCTGCGCCCCTCGAACGCGTCTTGCAATAAGGCAAGCAAGGGTTCACGTACCAAGGGTCTGGGGTTGGGGTATTGGTTTTGCAGCGCGATCTCCAGCGCTGTGTGCAAATCGTTTTCGTGCAGCCCGAGCTCCCTTAAAGAGGTCGGCGCGCCGTTGTCGTGCGCCAGGTCGTACACCGCCTGGGCCGCCGATGTGGTGCTGCGAACACCCAAGGCAGATTGAATGCGTTGCATCGCCTGGGGCGCAGCACTGGCGTTGTAGGCCAGCGCATGGGGCAGCACCACGGTATGCGTTTGCGCGTGCGGCAGGTTAAAGCTGCCACCCAAGGTATGGCAAAGCTTGTGGTGCAAAGCCATGCCGACGTGACCCAGCACGCTTCCACACAACCACGCGCCATACAGTGCATCGTGCCGCGCTGAAGGGTCATGGGCCTGAAGTTTCAGTCGTGGAATGGCGCGTCCAAGCGCTGCAATGCCTTCGGCTGCCATCAGGTCAATGATTGGATTTCCGTCGACTGCGCACAGACCCTCTGCGGCATGGGCGATGGCGTTCATAGCGCTGGTGACACTCAGATCTACCGGCAGGCTGTAGCTGAGCTCGGGGTCGTAAATCACGGTGCGCGGCAGCACGCGCGCATCCCGGCCGGTTTTTTTTAATCCGTCTTGGGTGATGCCGTAAATAGGCGTCATTTCCGAACCCGCATAGGTGGTCGGAATCGCCAAAATAGGCAAACCTGAATCCAAGGCGATGGCCTTACCCAAGCCGGTGGTGCTGCCGCCACCGACTGCGATGGCGCAGTCAGCGCCTAATTCGCGCGCGACGGCCCGCGCGTGTTGTGCGGTCTCCAGGGGTACGTGCATCGTCGCACGGTCAAAAATCCCCACTGATTTGTCGCCCAGCAAGTCACTCACCCGCTGGGCCAGCGCAGTCTGCTCTGGTGTGCACAGCACCAAGGCACGGCTGCAGCCCATGGCGACAATTTCAGCGCTCAATTGCTGAAGACTGCCCGCGCCAAAGACAACCCTGCCGGGCAATGGGGAGTGCACAAACGCGGGCATTGACATCTCAAGGCCGGGCGTAGTGCGGCGCAATTTGCGCGTCAACGTTGACCCAAATGCTCTTGACCTGTGTGTACTCACGCATGGCGTCAAAGCCCATCTCGCGGCCGTAGCCCGACATGCCGGAACCACCAAACGGCGAGCCCGGGTTCACCCGCTTGTAGCAGTTGATCCACACCATGCCGCTCTTCATGTCGCGGGCAAACTTGTGGGCGCGCTGCAAATTGTTGGTCCACAGTCCGCCACCGAGCCCGTACTCGGTGCTGTTGGCGATTTGCAAAGCCTCGTGATCGTCTTTGAAGGTGAGGACCGTCACAAACGGACCAAAAACTTCTTCCTGGGCAATGCGGTCGCGCCAGCTGGATGCCCGAACAATGGTGGGCTCCACGTAGCAGCCAGAGGCCAGATCACCGGTGGGCGCAATCCCCCCCGACAGCACTTCGCCGCCCTGGCTGCGTGCAACATCGACGTAGCTCAACACCCGATCGCGGTGCTGCAGGCTGGTCAAGGGCCCCATCTCGGTATGGGGGTCCAAAGGGTTGCCGAGCCGGATACTGCGAGCCAGCGCAATGAACTTCTCCAGGAACGCGTCCGCAATTTTTTCATGCAGTACCAAACGGGAACCCGCAATACAGGCCTGGCCTTGGTTATGAAAAATCGCCCATGCCGCGCCGTTCACCGCTGCGATCAAGTTGGCGTCTTCAAACACAATATTGGCGCCCTTGCCGCCCAGCTCCAGCTGGACCTTTTTCAGGTTGCCCGCACTGGCTTGGACAATACGGCGCCCCGTGGCGGTGCTGCCGGTGAACGCAATTTTGGAAATGCGGTCATGCTCGGCAATCGCCTGACCCGCGACCGCACCCAGCCCTGGGAGGATGTTGACGACACCGTCGGGCATGCCGGCCTGCGCCATCAGTTCGGCAATTTTGAGTGAGGACAGCGGCGTGATTTCTGCCGGTTTCATCACGATGCAGTTGCCCGCAGCCAAGGCCGGCGCCATCTTCCAGCTGGTAAACATCAGCGGGAAATTCCAAGGCACGACCTGCCCCACTACGCCCACCGGTTCGCGCAAGGTGTAGTTCAGGAAACCCACCTCCACCGGAATTTGTTCACCCTGAAATTTGTCCGCCATTCCACCGAAATAGCGGTAGGTGACTGCGGTGCGCGGCACGTCCAACATGCGCGAGTCGCGGATGGGGTGTCCGGTATCCAAAGATTCGAGGCGCGCCAATTCCTCGGCGTTGTTCTCAATCAAATCGGCCAACTTGAGCAAAATACGGCCGCGGTCCATGGCTGCCATGCGGCTCCATTTGGGCAAGGCTGCTTCGGCGGCCTGCACCGCCAACTCAACGTCAGCCGCTCCCGCCATCGCTACGTCCGCAATCTTGGAGTTGTCATGCGGGTTCAACGTGGGTAGTGTCTCGCCCGATTGCGAATCAACAAACTGTCCATTGATGAACAACTGGTGGCGAATCGGCGTGCGAAGCCCTGCCGCTTGCGCGATATCAGCAAGATTCATGGATACCCCTGGCGTCCCTCACGGACGCATGAAATGAAAGAATGAAAAGCCGGTCCCTGAACGCCGCGCTGTTAAAACTGGACCGGGACCTGGGGCGCGTCACCGTTTTGGATTTCATACACCAGCTTCGGAGAACCGTTTTCCCATACCAGCAGCATGGAGCGCTTGGGGCTAAATCCTTGGTGGCGGCAATAGGCCGGCATGGCGGCCATGTCGCCCGCTTTCATGACCACCCGCGCCAGGGGTTTTCCGGTATCGCGGTGCGCACAGTCCCAGCTGATTTCATCGCTCATCTGGAAGAACCACTCCACGCGGTCGTTGGAATGCATGATGGGCAAGATGTGCTCTTCCGTCGTGGGGCACATGAAGCTGTACTTCACTACGCTGGTAAACGACGGGTTCCAAGTGACCTGTGAGCGACTCAAGAACGCAAACAGATTGAAGGCATGAACGTCGTTTTCAAAGCCTGGCTCGGGGTGCAGTTCGGGTTGGTCCTGGGGCACATCGGCGAAAGCGCGGTTCACCGGGGCTCCACGGGCATCGGTGCGCATAGGCAAATCGCCTTGCAAGCCCACGCAGCGGGTTGCCAATTCACGGGCCCGGGTAATCGCGGCCTTGTTGTTGCCATTTTTTCGACCGTAGGCGCTGCCGGTTTCTTGGGGTGCGGCAAAGGGGTCGAAGCTTGCGTTGGTCCAGTCGTCCAGGATTTCAAAGAAGGTGGCAGCGATTTGATCGGTAGGAAAGTTTTCCAACACGTCCACGCCCGCAGCCTTCAGGGTTTCGTTGAAGGCACCGGCCTGCAGGTCGACCGATTGGTAATGGTTGACCGTGCCAATCACTTCATCAAAATTGACGCCTCCATAAAAGAAGCCCCAGGCGACGTCGCGCATCAGAGCGCGCAAAAAGTTACCAATGTCCATGCTGTGCGACATCGGACGTCCATCCCGCGTGGTCCACTCGATATGGGCAAAGTACTCGTCCCGGCGGAAGCCAAAGGAGCCCAATTTGAAATCCCGGTATCCCATCACGGCGTGGGGAGCGGAGGCAATGATCTTGGCCATGTCTACAGGTGCGTTCATAACGATCTCCAGATATTCAAAAAGTTGTTGCGTCGTTCCAAGTCAGGCCATTTGGCAAATTTCTGACCACTTTTCCACGGACAGATCGCCTTTGCAGGTTTGCAACACCACGACCGCAGGCTGCGCACTGCGGAATTGGTAGGCCGTGTTTTTGGGCAACATGCCTTGGTGCCCACGCTTGAGCTTCATCCAACCCATTTTTTGCCCGTGGGGCTCGCCTTGCACCAACACCGCACCATTCTTTTCGGTGTCCGCCACCGTTTGGTGTGCGTCGAGTTTGACGAGGTGAATTTCGACCTCGCCGTCCATGCTGAGCGCAAACTCGTCGTGTGCACAGGTGTACCAAGGGGATGCGCCTTCCGCGCGCAGGACCTCAAGAACGTAAATTTGGTTCTGGCCAAACACCACTTTTTCGTAGGGCTTGGACTTGCTCGCGGTTTCAAAGCAGTTGGAAAAAGCGTAGTGGCGGACATCGTCGTCGATGGGTTCGACACGGCCTTTTTCGAAATGATTCAGGGAACCGAACTTGGTTTCGTAGGTCACACTCATGGATCTCACTCCTGGGTTGAAAGTCCCGACCACTGCACAGTGTTGGCAAGGAATGGGCGGACTGTAGACGCGCGCGGCGAGTAGCGCTAGGGGCTAAATTTGAACCGTTATGTTCGACAAAACAGAACAATAATAAGGGTAAACCCTAAAAATTGGGTGAATTCAGGAGGAAAGGTGCTAAGCCCGAATGAGATTGGCCGGGAAAAGCGAACGCTCGATCAGAACCTGGTCCCATGGAGGCGTGTCGGTAAACGCCTTGGTAATGTGCTCAATCAGCAAGCGCAGTTTGTATTCCTGGCGCGACGTGGCGGCGAAGACCGCGCTCAATTGAAAGGAGGTGAGCTGGTGCTCAGGCATTACCACCTCGAGGTCACCACGCTGCAAGGCCTCCGAGGCGACCAGCGTCGGCACACAAACTATGCCGGCATGCTCCAGCGCGTATTCCCGCAGCAGGTGCACGCTGTTGGTCAGCAAGGCCGCTCGCAAATACAAGGTGGCCTGCTCGCCCTGGTGGTGAAACGTCCACCGGTCACGCGTCGGGTATCCCGAATACAAGCCTAATTTATGCCGATGCAAATCACGGGGGTCCGTCGGGCGCCCGTGCTTATCAAGGTATTGGGGGGTGGCACAAAAGACCCGCCGAACCGGGAATAGCGGCTTGCTGACCACCTCGGTCGACTGCGCCGGGAAAATTTGAAGGGCGCAATCCACCCCGACCTTGACCGGGTCTACCACCGAATCACTGACGATCAAATCTAACCTGATTTCGGGGTAAAGCAGCTGAAACTGGTGCAACATCGATGCGAAATGGCCAAGCACCAGGCCGGTGAGCGCATGCACCCGGAGTGTCCCTGACGGCTTGCCACGCACATCGCGCATTTGATCGACGATGTCGCCTGCGCGGGCAACCAAGTCCGTGCAGTCGCTCAAATAGGCTTGGCCGACCTCGCTGAGACGAACCACCCGGGTGCTTCGATGGAAAAGCGGTGCGCCCACATGCTCTTCCAGTTGCTTTATCCGGGTGGTGACCACGGACCGCGCGATCCGAAACTGGCGGGCCGCCTCAGCGAAACTTTGGGTTTGGGCCACCCGAACAAAGGTCTCGATGTTTTGAAGCAGGTCCATCCGTGTTTTTCTGTAGATTTCGTTTTTAGGGCCCTGCCACCGTCCCGGCAGGCTTAGGCAATCCGCCGGCGCCAATCTGCGCCAAGTGCACTTGCACATCGCGCACCCCGGTCTTGTCCAACTCCAGCCGCAACGCCCAACCGCGGTTGTTGACCGGGTCGGAGAAACCGTCAAACACAAAGTTACCCAGGCTGTAAAAAACCGGCTTGCCACGGTAGCGCTCGGTGTCTTGCACCTGGTGGGGGTGGCCGCCGATGACCGCATCGGCACCGGCGTCGATCATGGTGCGGGCGAGTTGACGCTGGCGGGCGTTAGAGACCGGGTCTTCCCAACCCCAGTGCATGATGGGGATCACCACGTCGGCTTTCCAGCGGCTGCGCGCGGCCTTGATGTCGCGCACCACTTGGGCGTCTTCGCTCCAGGCCACGCCAGGGCGGTCGGTGTCGGCCTCAAAGCTGCGCGGTTGAAATTCGTCGTAGCCCAGAATGGCAACGCGCAGACCCCTTCGCTCCACGATCCAGGGCGTGTGCGCCTCGGTCAGGTTCAGGCCGCCGCCGTAGACCCCCAGGCCCTCTTTTTTAAGCAAGCCGAGCATTTGCGCAAAGGCCTGCGGGCCATAGTCGCCCGAATGGTTATTGGCCAGGCCCACCGCATCCAAGTGGCGCTTGACGTACTTGAGGGTGCTGGGCGGCACCCGAAACACGTTGGGCTTGTCGTCTTCAGGGCTGCCAATGGTGGCGACTACGCACTCCAGGTTGCCGATGCGAATGTCGGCCTCTTGGAACAACTTGGCAAATCCGGCAAACGGATCTTGGCCCCGGCGCATGGCGCGACTCGGGCCGTCTTCCAGCATGATGTCCCCCACCACCACCAAAGACACCGTGCCCGCGCTTGGAGCAGAAGACGTCTGGCCTTGGGCCGCCAGCCCCAGCAACGCCAGAGCCACCGCGCCCATCCACTGCGCCAGAAACAACCGGCGCGCGGTCATGGCGCCACCTCGGCCAGTGCGCAGTGGTATTGCAGCTCTTTGCCCAGCAGCGGTGAATACAGCGCCACCCGTCCGGTCAGTGCACCGGGCGGCGGGTTGCGCTGCGGCACGGGTTGCAAGTATTGGACGTGCTGCAGGATCATGGGCTGGCGCCGCGTGTTGTAGTAGACGTACATATTGACGCTCTCAATGGCAGGCCCTGCGCCGTCGCTTACGGCTGCGGGCAACACGATGGCCTTAAAGCGAAAGCGGTTGCCGACCGGCACGGCCGCAACCGTGTAAGGGTCGCTGGCCAGGTCGTGCACGGTATGGTGGGTCTCCGAGTTAACGTCAAAGGTGCATTGAAGTTGCGCGCTGGCAAATGCCAGTGAGGGCAAGCCCAGCAGCACCAGCGCGCCGATCCAAGCGGCGCGTGGTAATCGAAGGGGCAGAGGATGGCTCATGAAACAAACGGGGGAATAGCCCCAAGCAGCGAGGACCTCAGTTTATGCGCAGCCACCGCCTCAGGCTGCGGCGTGCTGAGTCACCCAGTCCACCAGTTTCAAGCGTTGAACCTTGCCTGATGGGCCGCGGGGCAGGTCGGGGACAAAGTGAAAGACTTTGGGCGTCTTGTAGCGCCCCAAGGCAGTGCTGCAAAAGTCGCGCAGCGCGCCTTCGTCTGCCACGGCGCCGTCTCGCAGCACGATGCAGACCATGATTTCCTGCCCGTAGTGCGGGTCGGGAATCCCTACGGCGGCGGCGTCCAGCACCGCGGGGTGGCGAAGCAAGGCTTCGTCAATCTCCCTCGGGGCGATGTTTTCACCACCCTTGATGATGAGCTCCTTGATCCGCCCGGTGACAAAGAAGAAACCGTCGGCGTCGCGGTGGCCAAGATCGCCGGTGCGCAGCCAGCCGTCGGGGGTAAAGCTTGCCAGCGTGGCCGCCTCGTTCTTGTAGTAGCCGCGCATCACCTGGGGGCCACGAATGGCTATCTCCCCGGTGATACCGTCGGGCACGGCTTGCAGAGTAGCGTCAATGACGCAGGCCTCGCAGCCCGAGGCGCGGCCCACGGCGCCCAGCTTGCGCTGGGCGCGCTGCAAAGGGTTTGAAAACACAGGGGCTACGGTTTCGGTCAGGCCCATGGTCTCAATGATGCCGATGCCAAAGCGGGACTCAAAGGCCTGCAAATGTGCCGGTGGGAGCGCGGCCGAGGCACTGCGGCAGAAGCGAATGCCCGACACATCGGCCGGTGGCGCAGCGCCTTCTAGCAGATAAGAAATCATCGTGGGCACCACGTTGATCCAGGTGCAGCCCGCCTGGGTGGCCTGCTGCCAGAAGCTGCCGGCTGAAAACTTGGGCGGCATGGCCAGACTGCCACCCTGCGCGAGCGGCGCGAGCATGGTCACGGCGAAGGCGTTGATGTGGTACAGCGGCAGCACCGCCAGCACCCGGTCGCTGGGGCTGAGGGCGTGTTCTGCGCTGATGGACAGCGCATTGGCGGCCAGGTTGGATTGCGTGAGCATCACCCCTTTGGGTACGCCGGTGGTGCCCGAGGTGTACATCAACAGGGCCAGCGCGTCGGGGCTAGGCGCGGGCGTGTCCGTGGAGGCGCTGGGCAAATCGTCGGCGTCGGCGCCCCTGTCCGGACTGCACACCCACAGCGCAATCGGGCGCTCCAAGGTGTCCAACACGGCGCGCACGCGCTCGGCCCAATCCGGGCTGGCGATCACCAGTTTGCAGTCGCTGTGCTCCAGCACGTAGGCCATTTGGGTAGCGCTGCTGAGCAAATTGACCGGGTTGACACACCAGCCTCCGTGCATTGCGCCCACCAAGAGACGCAGTGTGTTCAGCCCATTGGGCATAACCAGCGACACCGTGTCGCCCGGCTGCAAGCCCTGACTGCGCAAAAGCGTGGCGACTTGGCGGCAGCTTCTCTCCAATTGGGCATAGCGTATGGGCGCAGGCGACTCTGATGCGTTCAGAGGGTCGGCCGAGACCGCGAGCGCGTACACCGCCTCGGGCCGGAGCCGGGCCTGCTGCTCGAGCAGCGCCCGCACGGTGCGCGGCGATTCAGGCGGGCTCATGCGCGACCGAACTTGGCAAAGTAGCTGCCAAAGATCGCCTCCTCTGAGGGGATGCGCTCTGCGATCGGGCGGGAAATGCGGGTGATATTCAGGTAATGCCGGTAATTCATGTTGTCGGAAAAATTGTTTTTGCCCCAGGTGCCACAGCCCATGGACAAAGAAAACGGCAAGCCGTTGTCAAAGCTGCCCCCGGTCGCGATGCAGTGCGCTTGGTCGACGATGACGCGGCTGACCGGCAGCTCCAGACCCAGACGCAACGCGCGCTCGGGCAAGGCGCTGTGCAGCCCGACCGAATGACCCGCACCCTGAAAGGTGTAAATGCGCTCGACCAGTGCGATGGCAGCGTCAAAGTCGGCGGCGCCATAAAGGGTGAGCACCGGGCACAACTTTTCGCCCGAGAACGGATGGTCTTGGCCGACGCCGTCTTCTTCGACCAACAACATGCGCGGCTGCAAGGCCGCTACGTCGAACAGTCCCGCGCGCTCGGCCACCACGGTGGCGCTTTGCCCAATGACTGCCTGCGAGAGTTTGCCGTCGGGCCACATGACGGACTGCAGTTGTAGTTTTTGCGCGGCGGTCAGCAGCACCGCGCCGTGGGCTTGCAAAGCGGCCAGGGCTCGCGCACGCACCGCATCCAGCAGCACCAAGCTGTTTTCCGACGAGCAGCTGGTGGCGTTGTCGAAGGTCTTGGAGCGCACGATGCGCTCAGCCGCCAGCGCCAGGTCAGCGGTCTCATCGACGATGCCGGCCACGTTGCCCGCACCCACGCCAAAGGCCGGGGTGCCGCTGGCATAGGCCGCGCGCACGTTGGCCTGCGATCCGGTGGCCACCACCAAATCGCACGCCGTCATCAGCGCATAGGTCGCGGCCTTGCCGATGGGCGCGGGCAGCATTTGCACCAGATCGCGTGGCGCGCCAATACGGTCAAATTCGGCATGAATATGGGCGATCAAGCGGGCGCTGGTGGCCCAGCCCTTGGGGGAAGGCGCGACGATCACGGCGTTGCGCCCCTTGAGCGCGTTGATGATCTTGTTGGCCGGTGTCGCCGCCGGGTTGGTGGACGGCGTGATGGCGCAGACCACCCCCACCGGGCGGGCAATCTCAGTAATGCCGGTAGCCGCGTCTTGCGCGATCACTCCCACCGATTTGGCGCCTTGCAGGTCGCGCAGCAAGCCAAAGGTTTTGCGGTAGTTTTTGCGTACCTTGTCCTCCACATTGCCAATGCCGGTGTCGGCCACGGCCAGCTCGGCCAGCGCCCGGTTGCGGGTCGGTTCGATGATGGCCCAGCCCGCGGCCGCTACCAATTCGTCCACGCGTGCCTGGTCATAGCCATTGGCGATGTGTTGGGCGGCGCGGGCACGCGCCACCAAAGCGTGGACATCGGCCTGGGCCCGCAGGTCGGCGGGTTGGGCACTGGGGCTGGCGCTGTGGTGCATTTCAATCGGCCTTGATGTTGGCATCTTTGGCCAGTTTGGCCCACTTGGGCAATTCAGCGGCGATGGTTTTGCCCAGCGCCTCCGGCGTGCCGCCCACGGCTTCAGCGCCCTGCTCTAACAACTGGGCGCGGATGACGGGCTCCGCCAGCACGGTATTGAGGGCCTTGTTCAGCTTGTCGACAATGGCCTTGGGCGTTTTGGCGGGGACCAGCATGGCATACCACGAGTCGACTTCAAAGTCGGCTACACCGGCCTCTTGCATGGTGGGCACGTCGGGAAAAGCAGCGCTGCGCTTGACAGTCGACACCGCCAAGGGCCTCAGCTTGCCGGCCTTGACATGCTGCGCCGCCGCGGGAATCGACACCCACAGATACGGCACCTGGCCGCCCATGACGTCCGTCACCGCCGGGCCACCGCCGCGGTAAGGGATATGGATCATCGGTGCGCCGGTACGTATCACCATCAACTCACCCGCTAGATGACCCGGCGATCCGTTGCCCACCGAGGCAAAGGAGAATTTATCCGGCGCAGCTTTGGCCTGGGCCACCACGTCGGCGACGGTGCGCACCGGCAGGGCGGTGTTCGCCACCAGGATTTGCGGCAAGGAGGCCACCAGGCCCACCGGTTCAAAGTCTTTTAGCGTGTCGTAGGGCAGCTTCGGGAAAATGGCCGGGTTGATGGTGTGCGAGCTCAGCGTAAATAAAACGGTGTAGCCATCGGGCGCCGACTTGGCCACCAGATCGGTACCCAAAGACCCGCCGGCGCCACCCTTGTTGTCAATCAACACAGACTGGCCCAGCGCAGCCTGCAAGCGCATTTGCACAATGCGCGCCACCACATCCGTGCCGCCACCGGGTGGGTAGGGCACGACAAAGCGGATCGGCTTGTCCGGGTAGGTGGCCTGCGCCTGCGCAGCCATGGGCAAAGCAAATGTAGCCACGGCGAGCGCGGCAGCGCCTAAAGCGGTGCGCAGGGCCTCGCGGCGGTGGGTAAATCGGGTCATTCAAGTCTCCTGTTATGGGGATGGGCGGCAAGCAAAGGAATCAACGGACTACAGAAATCGGGACACCGGGCGGCGCAGCAAAGCCCAGGCTTGCGCTGGCCCGCGCTGCACAGTCGCGCAACTGCGGCGCCAGTACGCTGGCCTGTTCGGGGGTACAACGAAGGGCGGGCACGCTCATCCCAATGGCGGCCACCGGCTCGGCCCGGGCATTAAATACCGCAGCCCCCAGGCCGCAGACGCCAAGGCGCCACTCTTCAAAATTGCGCGCCCAACCGCGCGTGCGGGCCTGCGCCAGATCGGCCTGCAACAGCGACAAGGTGGCCAAGGTGTGGGGCGTGTGTGCCGGCAGCACCTCGGAGTCCAAGGCCAGTCGGACCCTCAGAGCGGTGTCGTCCAAGGCCAAGGCCGCCAACAAGGCCTTGCCCGAGGCCACGCAATAGGCCGGCGCCCGACCGCCAATGCGCGAATAGGCGGCCACCGGCAACGGGCTGTCAAATTTGTCCAGATAGACGATGTCGGCACCGTCGAGCACCGCCAGGTGGATGGTCTCGCCAGTGGTCTGCCAG
>Ga0214921_10001141_pt1 | contig 46122 bp, 48 predicted proteins | sample LL1505_MetaG_FD_177992 | JGI IMG/M metagenome (GOLD analysis project Ga0214921, IMG submission 177992) | Freshwater microbial communities from Lake Lanier, Atlanta, Georgia, United States - LL-1505 | ecosystem: Environmental > Aquatic > Freshwater > Lake | place: USA: Georgia | collected... | reverse complement strand
TTTATCTTTTTTTTAAAGTTTCATTTTTAATAAAATTTTTAATGTAATCTTTCAAACTTATATTAGCTTCTAATCTTATAAGTTTATTATTTAAATTTTTTTCAGTAATATTTGAAGAGAACCTCTCTCCAGGTCTTTTGGCAAAAAGCTTTGTGGATCTGCCAAACATTTTTGCTAGCTGCAAAATTGTATAAGAAGTCGAATTAGCAACAATGTAATGTTTGCATAAATTTTTCTTCCAGGCAAAAATACACCCTTTAACTGTATCCAAAACATGAGTAAATTTTCTGCTTTGCCATCCAGGTTTAACTACTGGTAGTGACTTTCTTTTTTTATAATGATCCTCAAATATACCGACAACGGTTGCCATGTCTCCTACACGAATATGTCTTGGCCCATAAACATTATAAAAATAAACAACCTCAAATTTAAAATTAAACCATTTCTTTAAATTTTCTAATAATTGTAGATTTGTTGCTTTGGTAAAAGCATAAGGTGATAAATTCATATCTTTGCCATGATTTCCTAGACTAGCTGATGTTGCTGAATAAATAAGTTTAATCTTATTCTCTAAAGCAAATTTAAATACTTCAGAAGAACCTTTGATATTAGAGTCGTGGCATTGATTAAATTGTATGAAGCTTTGAAAGATTCTAGAAAATTCTCCAAAATGAAAAATACTCTGAATTCTTTTTTTATAATTTTTTAAAATCTTTTTAATATCTTTTGTATTTCCTTTTAAATAAGTAATCTTGGAATTTTTTATATGATTTTCAGATTTCCCAGATGAATAATTATCTATACTGATAATTTTATAATTAAATTGCTTTACTAGGTTTTCAATAAGATTAGATCCTATAAATCCTGCTCCGCCAGTAACAACAATTATATTTTTCATTAATTTAGTTAATGAGGATTTAAAAGCCTGGCAACGACCTACTCTTCCGTGCCTTAAGACAAAGTACCATTGGCGCTAAAGGGCTTAACTGCCGAGTTCGGAATGGGATCGGGTGTTACTCCTTTGCAATAATCACCAGGCCATGAGGATATACAATTTATAATCAGTATTGTAAATAATTTATGTGAAAAATATATCATTTACCTATGTTCTATTTTGCCTTGGATTATTAAGTGCACTTATAGCTAGTAATGATAATTTTTTATCAATTCTTCCAATTTATCACAAAACTACATTTCAAGATTTGAAATATATTTTTGAATATGCCGACTGTTTAAATGAGATTTCCAATATTAATTGTACATTTTACGAATATCATCCATTTGTATATCCATCGATCTGGTTATTAATTGCAAGATATGTAAATCTTTATTATGGGACAATTTTTTACTTATTATTAGTATTTCTGTATCTAATTGTTTCAATAATAACATTTAAAGATATTAATAGAAAATACATCTATCATTTTTTATTTTTTTTTCTCCAGCCTCTCTTTTGCTTATAATAAGAGCAAATAATGACATATTAATATTCTTTATAATATATCTCTTAATAAAAATTTTAGAGAATAATAAAAATAAAATAATAAGCTTTTTATTATTTTTATTATCATACTTATTAAAAATTTACTCTATATTTTTAATTTTAATTTTTTTCTTAAAAAAAAAAGATTTTAATATAAAAAATTATTTTTATTTTTGTTATTCGCTATTATCACTTTTTATTTTATTCACGAAATTCTAACAATTAATAAAACATACAATAAATCTGGAATAATTGCTTCTTACAGTTCTCAATCAATATTTGATTTATTTAATTATCTTAATTTTAAAATAAAAATTAACACTAAAATATTTTCAATAATCTCTTTGTTATTATTAATTGGATTAAGTTTTTCAAAATTAAATAAAATAAATTCAAATATTTCTAAAAAAAACTATTTATTATTTATCACTGGATCAATAGTATTTGTTAGTAATTTCTTTTTAAGCAAAACTTTTGATTATAGACTGATTTTTATTTTACTTATTATTCCAGCTATATTTGAGATAAAAAAAAACGAGAATTCTTATTTAATTAATACAATTATTATTTGCATTTTTTCTATTATGTGGTTTGAAACTATTATATTTTATTACTCAAAATATATAAATTATGAAACGAATAAATTAGTATACCTAGAAAATAAACATTTAAAAATTATTATTCTTGGATTGTTTGTTGCCTTAAAAAATATTTTGCAATGGATAGTAAATATTTATTTAATTTTTCTTTGTAAAAATATTATATTAAAGAACTTTAATAGATAATTGTTATCTAAAAAAATAAAATCACAATTTGTAAAAATATGTTAGAATAATTCAATATTTCTAACATTTAAGAAAAAATAAATTTATTATATCTTTAAAAATAAAAAATTTAATATAGATTAAGTAAACAAAAATCGCGGGGTGGAGCAGTCTGGTAGCTCGTCAGGCTCATAACCTGAAGGTCCTTGGTTCAAATCCAAGCCCCGCAACCAAAAATAAATTATAAATTCATATATAAATAAGTAAAAAATTATGAGAAAAATCTCTGTAATAATAACTTTTTATAATAGTTTTAAGTACTTAGAAGATGCTATCCGACTTCCTTTATTTGATAATAGAGTATCCGAGATTATAATTTTAGATGATTGCTCTAATATTGGACAATATAATTTGCTTAAGAATAAAATAAAATCATTTTTAAATGGCGAAAAAATTAGTAACGATATTAACTGTAATTTTATAGATACTAAATATTTTAACTACAAAGCTAATGTTGAATATCTAACAAAGAAAGTTGTCTCAAAGCTTGCAAAAAAGATTTTTATTTATAGAAATAATAAGAACTTAGGCCCTTTTATTAGTAAATATTTAGCAGTTAAAAAATCAAATAACAATTGGGTTTACCTTTTGGATGGAGATAATTTTTTAATTGATTCTAGTATTGGGGCAATCTTTAATCTTAAAAAATGGGATAAAGAAGTATGTTATTTACCCAGCACCCTAATTACAAATTTGAATAAAAAAAATGCTCATTGGGACCACTGGAATTTTAGAAGATTTTGCAATCAAAAAATAAATTTAAAAGAAATACAAAGATTATTTGACTTGGAAGACAGTTTATTAATTAAAAATAATGCAGGGATAGGACTTAACGGACTTTTAAATATAGGCAATTTTTTTATTAATAAAAAAGAATATCTAAATTGTTTAAAAAAACCATTAAAAGAAAAAATAAAACCTGAAGCCGCTGATGTTGCTGCTTTCTTATATTATTGGCTAATTAATAAAAATGAAATTAAGATCGTACCTGAACTATATTATTTTCATAGAATACGAAAAGATAGTTTCTGGCAAATTAAAAATAAAAATTCTTATTATGAAAGATTAAAAATTAAAATACTTAAATTTATAAAACCAGTAAAAAACGATATGATAGGATCAACCTCTAAATTCACTCCTTTTAATAAAGCTATCTACTATGAGGCGATGATTAGAAATGCTAGAATCTTTTAGTTTTAATTAATGCTTCCCACTTCAAGCAAGAATTGATTATGTCATTGATCGGTGTAAAAAACTTTGTGTTTTTAAAAATTTTTTTAAAAAACCTAGTATCACTATAAATAGAAGTTATATCTCCTTGTCTTTTAGGTTTAACAAATAATTTGATACTTTTTTTGGAAGCTTTTTGAAATAATTTTACTATTTCAAGCACACTATAACCAAACCCATAGCCACAATTTAAAATCAAAGATTTTTTTTCTTTTTGAACTTTTTGTAAGCTTAAAATATGTATTTTTGACAAATCACTTACAGAAATATAGTCTCTAATACAGGATCCATCAAAAGTATTATAATTTTTTCCATAAACATATAAATATGGATTTTTCTTCATTATATTAATTGATAAGTTCTTAAATAACTGACCATTCTTATTTATTAAACCAGTTCTTAATTTTTCGTCCGAACCAACTACATTGAAATATCTTAGACATGCATAAGAAAATTGATATTTTTCAGAATAATTTTTGATTAATAATTCGGCTAATAATTTTGTTTTGCCATAATAACTTTTTGGTTCACAAAAATCTGTTTCTTTGACTTTATTATTCCTCACATCACCATAAACAGCGCATGTTGAGGAAAAAATGATACTTTTTAAATTATTTTTAACTGAAGCTTGCAACAACGTACGCGTTCCCTCGACATTACTTTGATAATATTTCAAAGGATTATTTTGCGACTCTTCGACGCTTAATGAAGCTGCTAGATGTATAATTTTATTAATTTTATTCTTACTTAAGATTTTATCTACTAATTTAAAGTCTAAAATATCCCCATAATAAAAAGTAGCTTTTTTATTAACTAAAAACTTATGACCTGTTGACAAATTATCAATTATAAAAACATTATATCCAAGGTCAGTCAAATCATAAGAAATTTTACTACCAATATAACCGGCTCCTCCTGTTACTAGTATATTTTTATTCATATTATTTTTTTAAGAATCGATAATCTTTTGTAAAATTTTTTAAAAACCAATTTATAGTTATTTTAAGACCATCGTCTAAATTATAAGAAGGATTCCAACCTAATCTGGAAATTTTTGAAATATCCAACATTTTTCTCAGAGTGCCGTCAGGATACTTATCGTTAAATAAAATTTTACCATTAAAATTTAATATTTTTGCAATCTTAATTGCTAAGGATTTAATAGAAATTTCATTTCCACTTCCAATATTAATTGGTTCAAGACCATTATATTTATTTATTAGAAAAATAATTGCCATAGCTACATCATCTACATATAAAAAATCACGTCTTGCTTTTCCAGTTCCCCATAAAATAACTTTATTATTTTTTTTCTTAACGGCCTTAAAAAATTTTAAAATTAAAGCAGGTATTACATGGCTATTAAAAGCATGAAAACTGTCATTGATTCCATAAATGTTTGTTGGCATAACTGATATAAAATTATCATTGTATTGTTTTTTGAATGCTTCAACCATTTTTAATCCCGCTATTTTAGATATCGCATAATACTCATTAGTTTTTTCTAAAGCCCCAGTTAGTAAATAATTTTCTTTGATAGGTTGCTTGGAATTTTTTGGATAAATACATGACGAACCTAAAAAAATCATTTTTTTAATCTTGTAATCATGCGCACAAGAAATAACATTTGATTCTATTAAAATATTTTCATAAATAAAATCTGCAGGATAAGTATAATTTGCATATATTCCTCCAGCTTTAGCTGCTGCAAGAATTACTATATCTGGTTTTTCTTTTTTAAAATAACTTCTAACTTCGGTTTGATTGAAAAGATCTAAAGTTTTTCTTGATGGTGCTAAAATATTATACTCATTTTTATTAGCTAATCTAAAAATTGCAGATCCAACCATTCCATTTGAACCAAGAATTAATAACTTTTTTTTCATTTAAAAAAAATATTTAAAATAAATTTTTTTAATTAAAATTAGAAAAGCACTATCGAACATATCATCGTTCGCAATTCTGCTATTTCTGTCCTCTGACATAAATGAATTTTGATCAAATTTTCCACAACTGAAATTATCAGCTAATTTTTTTTTCATATTAATATAACTAAGATTATCTAAATATTTATAAGATTTATCATTATAAACATAAATAATATTATAAAAATATTGATCTCCAGATTTAGTTTCAATCTTGCTTCCACGATAAAAAGGGTTGCAATATAATCTTTTATTAGGATTAACTACTTCGGTCTTATTAGATTGACTCTTAAATAATAAATTATTAACTATTTCTGTGGCTAAATAAGGGTGCCAATTATCATAATGCATCCATTTTTCTGAATAATTATAACTATTAATTAATATGTATTTATATTTCCGATCTTTATTATTTAAAAATAAATTACTCTTTATTAGTTGAGTTAAATTTAGATATTCTTTTTTTTTATTAATCAAATTAGTTTGAAAACTAATAAAATTTACGAACAATATAAAAATAATAATCAATGATAGATACTTAAATAAGCTTCGATGTTTAATATTAATAAAAATAAGAAATATAGGAAAAAACAAACCTAACAAATAAGATAAGGAAACTAATGCTCTATTATTATATCTGTAAAATTCCAGTCCAGTATTTGACATAGCGTGCATAGCGCAAACTAAAATAATGACTAATAGAAACATTAAAAGAAAAATAAAAAAATATTTTGATTTTTTATGTGACAATTTAAGAATTAAAGAATTATTCAAAATATAATAACTTATAATTGTAAAAAGAAAAATTTGTAAAATTATAATATAGTCAAAGTTTTTTATAATATTAAATATATTTAAAATAAAAAATTCTAAAGATTGAAAAAAAATATTAAGAATTAAAATAAAATTTGCAGACATTAAAAATATCACTTTGTTATAATCAATAATTGATATTTTAATTCTCGATAACTCTTGATCAAAAAAAATAGGGAAAATAAATTTTTGTAAATAAAGAATTGTTATTAAAATAAGAGAATAAGCAAGAATGTTTATAAAAAATATTTTTTTTTTTTTTAGATATAATAAAGGAAAAAAAATAGAAATACCAATTAATGGTATTGCACTCTCATAAGTTAACAAAAGTGCAAATATAAAAAATTTGCTAACAAAAAAATTATAAAGTTTATTATTTTCAATAAACTTCTTTAAAAAAAATAATGACAATAACCAAAAAAATAAGGAAAATATACCAACACCTTGCATAGCTGGTGAATAAAGAGTCGTATAGGAAAAAAAAGGGAATATAGAAAAAAGAATATAAATCTTTTTTAATATGGGATGATTTATATAATTTTTAAAAATCTCTAATGTTAAAAAAAGACAAAAAATATAAGTTGCCAATATGAGGAAAAAATAAACTTGAAAAACAGGAACGATTCTCGAAATAAGCGAATAATAAATGCAGCCTAATGGACGATTACTACTCCATTCACAAACATTTTTTAGTGCATCGGCAATTTTTATATTATTTAAACTAAAGACTGAATAATCGTCCTCTATAAAAAAACCAAATATTATTAATTTAGAATAGCCAATGCATATAAATATAATAATAAGGTGTGGTAATTTTAATTTATTTAAATAATTTAATATAGTTTTCATATGAAAAATTTTCGGTTACATTTTTTTTCTTAAAAAATTTTTATATATAAAAATATATAAAACATTCGGCATCAATAAATATGTCAATCTTATAGGAAGAAATAAAATAAAAATTAATAGATAAAGAATATTTTTCCTGCCTAAAAATAATAAAATTTTAAATTCAGAAATTATTGCGTCAATGCTTTTTCTTCTTTTTATTGTATTAATATTATAATGACTAGTGACTAAACATTCCTTTAAGTTATTTATTTTAAATCCACTTAACTTAGCTAAGAACCATAATACAAAATCTTCCTTAAAATTTATATTAGGATAAGATCCTATATTCATAATTTTTTTTCTATTAAAAATGACAGTAGGATGATTTATTGGATTACTGATCATAAAATCAAATAACCTTGGATGATAAATAATTTTTTTACAATAGCAGTGCCCATGAAAAATTTCTTTTATATTTGATCCCAAAATATCTAATTTTTTTTTTTTAAAAAATGTAATTTGTTTAAAGAACCTGTGTTTGTCATTTATGTCATCAGAATCAACACGAGCAATAACATTGTATTTGGCAATTTTTAATCCATAATTTAATATACTAACCAGGCCTCTTCTTTCTAAGAAAAAAATTTTTATAAATCTACTTTTCTTTTTTTTTATAAGCAAAAATTCTTTTTTATTATTAGATAAATAACCATCTACCAAAATTAAAAATTCATTTGGTAATAAGGAATTAGTAATGACTGAGTTAATAGATTTTTTAAAGAGATTAAAATTAACTCCGTTATGTAAAGGCATTAATGCACTAAATTTCATTTTAATTAAAATTGTAAAATTCTAGAAAAAGATTTAACTAATTTTTTTTTCAAAAAATTATTATTATAGTCTTCTTGGGCAATATTCTCAAATCTACTAATAAAAAAACTATTAAAATACAAACTTCTAATATTAAGAATCATTTGTTTAATATTCTGGTTTATAACACCACCTTTTAATCTTTTAATGCTTCCAATATTAAACGATATAAACATTTTGGATAAAGAATTTCCTTCTATTAAAGACAGTGGTAAAACCTCAGTTATCGATGTGTTAATTAATAACCAACAATTAATAATTTCATTTACAACATTGGTCTCACTTTCATGAACAATAAAAATATTTTTAATGTCATTTTTAACAATCATTTTTTTTAATTCATTAAAATATTTTTCATCGAAAAAATTATAAACAATTTTAATCTGAATATCTAAATCTTGTATTTTTTTTGAAATTTCAACTAAGCATTTTTGATTCTTAATATGATTAATGTAACCAAGACATAAAATTGTTTTTCTTACTTTATTTACCAAAACTTTAGAATGATTTTCTTCAAATCTAGAGAAATTATTGAATTCATATAGATTTTTACCGTTATGAAGTTTGTAATAAATTTTTTTATCAAGATGTCTTTGATTTTTACTATCGATATCTAAAGAAAAAAAATGATTTAGTTTCTTAAGCAAAAATATTAATAATGGAAGATACATTACCCATATTAACGATCTTAAAATATATTTTGCTCTTAATTTATAGGGATAAATTGATATTCCGTGACTAATTAAAACAGATACAATTTTATTTTTATAAGCAAGGTATAAAAATACTTCAGAAATTATAGTTTGAAGAGATTCGACTATAATTATGTCGGGATTATACTCATAAATAATTTTTTTACACTTGCCAATATAAGAGAAAGGTTTCAAGAAGAAGTTTATATCTACACTACGATCTTTATCATATTTTTTTTCACTAACAGTTAATACTTGAAAATTTAAAAATTTTAAAATATTTTCATGCTCAGAAGACGCAATTGCAAGACCTGTATTTTTTTTTGTGCTCCACTCTTTCGAGATTAATAAAACTTTTTTCATTAAATTAAAATTATAAATTAATTACAATACTAAAGTGCCATCAATATTTAAATTTTGATCAATAATACTTTTATTTTTTAACCAATGATAAGGCATTATCCAATTTTGACTGCCAGACAGATATATTGGCCACCAACAAAAAGTTGAGTTTGAAGCAATTCCACCTTTTGCATTATAAATAATACTAAATGCCTCAATATCACCGCATTCAATATATTCTACATCTACTAATGAATTTAATTTTTTTTTTAGTGTCAGAGCAGATTCTTTATCACTTGATATAATATAAATTTTTTTATCCATAAAAAAATTTATAAATCTTGCATAATGCTCATCTTGAATTACAGTATGTAAATTACTTGTTAAAAAATCTCCCCTTCGTAAATGCAATACATAATATTCACCGCTATATTTTTTTAAAAAAATATTATTATTAAAATAACTAATATCTTTTAGATGATTGGCAAAAAAAATATCCTGCCAATAGCCATTATAAATTTTAATTGGAAGAAAATACTTACGTTTAGCTAAATAAGTTATTAAAAATTCCGACTTATAATTTAAAATTTTATTAAATATACCAATATTCAATTTTACCTGATCAAAATTAACATTAAGAAGAACTTGATCAAGTTGAAATTTTCTTAAATTATTATTTTCAAACCAAGATAGATCTAAATTTATTTTAGTTTCTAAATTTTTTTTTAGAAAAAAAGCAAAAGCATACTGGAAGAGCTGATTGCCTAATCCGCCTTGAATTTTAATGACTGTAGATTTTTTATAACCCATTGAAGAAAAATAATAAGTAAGTATAATTTTATTATAAAGCCCAATGTATGCACACTGTTGCCTCTAAATAAAGCAATTAATATAAATAAATTAGAGCTCACTATTAAATTATTATTTAAGCAGAAATTCTTAATCAAAAAATAAATAAAATAATAATAAATTAAAAAAACTAATAAATAACATACTATAGAATCAATACCTCTAGTTGATAAGGAGACTAAACCAGGCGGCAGAATAAAAAAATTTAATATTTTAAAGTTTGCATAAAAAAAATCATTTAAAAAAAAATAGATATTATTGAAAATATATTCATAAAAACTTGAATTAAAAATATTAGAAAAAAATATTTGCGAAGAAATTTTTAAAAAAATTGCATCAGCGAAAAAACTTCTGATAAAGTTCTGCTGCAAAAAAAAATAACGATAAAATATTATAATAAGAATAAAACTTAAAAAAAATAAATAATAATAAATATTTTTTTTTTTATATATATTTAAATTTGTAAAATAATGTAATGTTAATAAAATAAAAATATCTATTCTAGATAACGTAATAAAATCGTAAATTAATACTAACAAATAACTTAGATAAGATAATCTAGGATTTGATTTAAAATTAGCAACAGAAATAATTATTAAAATATTTAAATGTGTCTTACGATTATTTATTAAGGAATATAATAAATTCCTGCCGTAAAAATTTTCCAAAGGACCCTCATATACATATTTTAGAATAAATTTTAAAATAGAATAAATATCTTTTGATAATAATAATAAACAAACCAAAATAACAATATTAAAAGCTAAACTGATATTATTAGAATAATTTTTTTTAATTTTATTTGGCTCTTTGATTGCAAAAATACTTTGAAAATCCTTATAAATTATAATTAAAGAGATAATAGAAAAAATATTATAATACTTATAATATATACTTGAATGCTTCGTAAAAAAAATAAAATTTTCTTTTCCAATATAATTCAGGACATAACTAGTGCTTAAAAAATATTCTATGATTTCGATTGAGATAAAATAATAAATAAGGAAAATAAAAAAAAGAATATGTTTGGGTATATTTTTGGTCATTATAAAATAAATAATCTAATAACTTATGAAATTATTATTTGTTTATCTGTAAATAAAGCAATAATAAGAATATTGTAAATAATTATACATTAATTATGAATACTGAATTATATCTAATATTAATTACATTTATCAGTAGCGCTTTACTTTTATACTTATATAAAAAATTAAGTTACAAAATTAATATTCTAGATATCCCTAACTACTTAAGCGTTCACTCAAAAAAAACCCCAACTGGCGCAGGCATTGTTTTCTTTATTATATTTTTTTTATTATACTTATTGAGCATTACTGATCTAATAAAAGATTTTGATCTATTTCAAAATCAAAAAAATTATAAAATATTATTTATTTCTCTTGGTATACTAAGCACAATATCATTTTATGACGATATTAAAAATATTCATCCTGTAATTAGATTATTTTTTCAATGCACAATCATTTTTTTTTGTACATCGTTGTTTGATTATAGCGCCATTAATAACATACCTCTTAAACTATGTATTTTTGCAACGATATATTTCTGGGTTTATACAATTAATATTATTAATTTTACTGATGGTGTTGATGGTTTTTTAGCAATTAATGCTATAACTTTTTTTTCTTCAACGTTTCTCTATTTTTATTTAATAGAAAGCAAAATCTTTCTTTATTATTTAAGTGTGATTATGCTGCCAATTTTATTCTCTTATTTATTTTTTAACAGACCTAAAGCTTTACTATTTATGGGAGATAGCGGAAGTATTTTCATTGGTTTTCTTATAGGATTTGTATCTATTCAATTAATATTTCTTGGAAGATACGACATAGTCATTACTCTTCTTTCATACACTTATATTGACTGCACTATAACAATTATAAAAAAAATCTTTAACAAACAATACCCATGGGCAAGATTATTTGATTATTATTTTTTAATTCCTATAAAAAATAATTTTCCACATAAGAAAGTGTTCTTTGCTAATATTGTCTACAACTCATGCATAATGGCAATAGTTGCAATTCAAATTATATATAATATTAAATTATTATTTATTTTAAGTTTATTTTTAGCAACTTGTCTTATTTTTTATTTTAATTCTTTTTCAAGAACAGCAAGGTCATAAGCAACCATTTCTTTAATCATTTGCGAAAATGAAATCTTTGGCTTCCAATTTAATAGTTTTTTAGCTTTTTTATAATCACCTTTTAAATGATGAACTTCATTGGGTCTGAAATAATTTTTATCAATCTCAACTAAAATTTTGTTATTCTTTTTATTTATTCCGACTTCTTTAGATCCTTTTCCTTTCCAAAATATTTTAATACCTACGCATTTAAAAGCCTCTTGAGCAAAATTTCTTACAGAGTAACTTTTTCCAGTAGCTAATACAAAATCATCTGGTTTTTTATATTGTAAAATTTTCCACATACCCTCCACATAATCTCTTGCATCACCCCAGTCTCTCTTTGCATCTAAGTTACCTAGATGTAATTTTTTTTGCATACCTAAATATATCTTGGCAACAGCCATGGTAATTTTTTTACTAACAAAAGTTTCTCCCCTATATATCCCCTCATGATTAAATAGTATGCCATTTGAGGCATAAATATTATAAGCCTCTCTATAATTTTTAGTAATCCAATAACCAAATAGTTTTGCGGTACCATAAGGACTTACTGGTTGAAACAAACTTTTTTCATTTTGGGGCGCTGAAGTCGAACCAAACATTTCAGATGTCGAGGCCTGATAAAATTTAATTTTTTTTTGAAGATTGTTTAATCTTATTGCTTCTAAAACTCTAAGAACTCCTCCTGCATCTGCATTTTGTGTGTATTCCGGTGTTTCAAAACTCACTTTAACATGAGACTGGGCTCCTAAATTATAAATTTCATCAGGTTTTACATTTTTAACAAGATTAAATACATTTAATGAATCTGTTAAATCACCATAATGTAGAAAAAATATTTTTTTCGGAGAATAAATTTTGAAAAGATCATCAATTCTAGCTGTATTAAAACTAGAAGAGCGTCTTTTAACGCCATGAACAATATAATTTTTTTTAATTAAAAATCTTGCAAGTAAAGAACCATCTTGTCCTGTTATACCAAAGATTAAGGCAATTTTTTTTTTCATAAATTTAAATATTAGAAATAATCAGAATATAAATCTTTATTATCATAAACGAATGTTTTGATAAAAAGAAATTGCATTACTAATCTCTCCGTCATAAACGATTTTACCTTCTTTTAGCACAACACCTCTTTTGCAAATCTTTGATACTAAATCCATATTATGACTGACAAACAATATTGTAAGATTATTATTCTCTTTTTCTAGTTCTTTTATCTTATTAATACATTTAATTCTGAAATCACTGTCTACGACTGCTAATATTTCATCTATAATCAAAGTATCTGATCCAAGGAATATGCCTATAGTGAATCCAAGTCTAGAAATCATTCCCGATGAATATCTTTTAATTGGGGTGTCGATAAATTCTTGTAATTCAGAAAATTTGATTATTGAATCTATTTTTGATGCAATGTCTGATTTATTTACTCCAAGAATACACCCGTTTAAAAATATATTTTCCTTACCAGTAAGCTCTGGGTGAAAACCTAACCCGACCTCAAGTAAACTCATAACATTTCCTCTTACAAGAATCTCCCCACTTGTTGGTGTTGTCACTCTAGAAATTAACTTAAGCAAAGTACTTTTACCGCTACCATTTTTACCAAGAATGGCTATTTTTTCTCCCGTCGATATATTAAGATTAATTTCTGATAATGCTTTTTTGCCCCTAAATAGTATTTTTTTTTTATTAAAAATATTTTTAAAATCGTAAATAAAACTTTTATAATTTATCTCACCTAAAGAATATTCCTTAGTTACGTTATTAATTGAAATTAAATTAGTTTTTATCATTTCTTTTTAAACTACATCTACAAAATTTTTCTCAGTTTTCTTAAAAAGATAAATTCCAATAATAGAAAAAAATAATAAAAAAAATATACTAACACCGATAGAATAAAAAGAAATTGTTCCTACTTTAAAAAGACTATACCTAAATACTTCAATGACTGATGTCATTGGATTAAGTAATAAAATAATCTTTAGTTTATCTGGAGCCTGAGAAATTGGATACACGATAGGAGATAAATACATCCAAATATTTAAACCAAAAGCTATTACGCTAGTGAGATCACGATACTTGAACGTAAAAGAATTTAAAAATAAGCCAATGGCTAAAGAAAATACGCACATATAAATAAAAATTAAAATTAATGTAATAAAAAAAGTAAAATTAAGAATTATTTTGTAATCATAAATAAAATAACAAAATAAATATAAAATAAATAATTGAATTAAAAATTTAACTGTATTTGTCAAGATATAAGCGCACGGCACAGATAATCTTGCAAAATAAACTTTAGAAAAAAAATCTCTATGTAAATTAAAAAAATTAGAAATTTGTAAAACATTAGCTTGAAAAAAAATCCAAATAGTTAGTGCGGAAAAGTAGAATAAAAATGGAGGTATTGTATCTGTTGGTATGTTTGCTACTTTGCTAAAAACAATTGTAAAAACAAAACTAGTTACCAGGGGATTTATAATTATCCATAAAGGGCCTAGAATAGTTTGCTTATAACTAGACACCAAATCTCTATAAAACAATATTAATATTAACTGCCTATAAAAAAATAATTCTCTTAATATCGATACATTTCTTATGTTGTTTTTAGTTATTCTAATTATAGAAAAATTATTAAAATTCATTAATGTTTTTTTTACTAAAAAATATTTAAGATAAAATATTATTAACTAAACTGCCTCTAATTACTACAAGAAATAAAATAGTTAAATGATATTTAAACGAAATTTCAAAAAATACTGAAATTTTTTAAAAATTTTAACTAATATCCATAATTTATTATACTTATGAAAAGAATAAAAAAATTTAACAAATAATTTTTTAGCACGAATATCCTCTTTTATTTGTATCTTGTTGTAAGGTTTATAATTATTTACTAATTTAACTTTATAAATGTCTGATTTTAAATAATGTCTTCCGGATCCATCATTGCCTATATTTTGAACAAAACTTTTAGCTGGATAAAGAACATATTTTTCTTGTAAGAAATTACTTACAATCCATCTCACTGCCCAGGAATCGTTTTTTTCTTGTAGTTGATCTTTTAACATTTGCAATAAATCAAAAGAGCCTGATAAGTTTAGATCATATTCACAGGCTCTTTTTTTAATTATATTCAAAAGTTTACGTCCATCTTTTTCAAAATCTTTCCACGATCGAAGCCAAGTTCCCCATCCCCAACAATCAGCGCCTTTAATTAGGAAAGTATTAATTTTTCTTTTAAATTTGATTGGATAAACATAACCAGAGATTGATGAAACATTTTTATCATTAGCGTAAATATTTAAGGAATCATTCATATAATTTAAGAAAAATTTGCTAACTAAAATATCATCTTCTAGTACAATTACTTTTTTATGTTTCTTTAAAATATGAGACACACCCTTTATAATAGAGTTTGATAATCCATAATTTTTTTTATTATAATTTATAGTAATTCTATTAAAGCCACTTAATTTTTGAATAAAATTTCTAACTGATAACACTTTAATTTTATCTTGTGAGTCTTTATACCCATCAGAAAAAATATATAAGTCTGTATTCTTTGCTAATATATTTTTTTTGAGTGCTGAAATAATTAGCTTAGTATGATTTAATCTATTGTAAACAAAGAGAACTACTGGAGCTAATTTCATTATATGAATATTTGTAGAGAAATAAATAACAAATAAATTAATTTTTTAAAAATTTTAAAGAATAGCAAATAAGTTCGTACCATCTTTCAAGCCTATGCTTTAAAGATTTACATAAATTGCTTGTATTATTTTTTTGTGCATAATTTAGATCTAAAACTTTAATTCTTTTAAACATTTTTGGTAAAATATTATGTTTTCTCTCAATTAATGAATAACCTGAATATCCAACATTATCATCAATAATTGCGAATAATTCTCTTTTTAAAACTGCGATTTTTAAAGGCAGCCACGATATTGAATATTCATTTTTTTCAAAATCAAATGGCGTTTCAATTGGCCAATACTTGAAAAAAGTCCTAGATTTTATTATTTTTTTAAAGAGACTAGTGGAAAAAAAAGCTGACATAGCTAAAATATAACGCGATCCGCTTATATTATTTTCATTCATAAATTTTAATCTATTATGATGGTCTTGAAGTTTATAATTTATAACCAGTAAATTTTTAGTTTCCTTTTTTTTTATACTTTTAAAGCTTTTAAAATGTTCCCCAAAAAAGAAATGTGAATAGGGTAAATATTCACATGAATTCATATTAAAATCTTTTACAACTGAATTAAAGTGTCTAACTGATGAGATATTTACATGATCTTCAAGCCAAAAAAAAACATTCTTAGATTTAATATCTTTTAACATTAATTCAGAATCATAAAACCATCCTTTTTTTGAATTTAGATCGTAAAAAATCTTGTCTTGTTTTATATTTTTTTTTAGAAAATTAATAACTTTTTTTTTATAATCACCCCGCACATTAATAATCCATTGATCAATTTTTGCTTTATTAAAAGAGCGAAAAGATAATTTTAACATTTCAAATTTCTTGCGATCAGCAATATAAAAATTCGCAAAAACGGTTAAACTCATATTTATAATTTAAATAAAAAAATTAATTTAAAATGACATTAAGTTTTCAAACCTCGATATAGCAGTAAAAATGTTTGTTTAAATAATTTTAGATAATATACAAATTTATTTCTTTGCCTATTAACAAATGGTTCTTTATTAAATGTAATAAAGCGTTTATGTAATTCTTGGTATTTTTTTGTATAATTATAAAATTTTTTCTTATTTTTTACAGAAATGATTTTATTTTTATTTAGGTCAAATATTTTTTTATTTTTAAAAAATAATATTCCCCAAGTTAATTCCATCCACAAACTCCACATTTCTTGTCGTTCTGAAATAAGTTGTCTAGAAAATGAAGGACCCATAAATTTAAACTCGTTAAGTATTAGATTCATTATTATCAACTTTTGGTGATCTAATAATAAATCAGATCTAAGTATAAAATTAGATCCATTTGGCGCAATATATTCTTGATTAAAAATTTTAAAATAGCAAAACTTTTTTGTCTCAGCTGTTACTATATCAAATTTATTTAATTTTTTTTCAATATTATCCAAATCAAAAATTATTTTGTCACTTAATTGATCAGATTTAATAATCTTTTTATTCTTGAATATAAAAAAGTTTTGGGAGCCATCATCATATTTTGTTGGCTGACTATCTAAAAAGTTTTCTTGAAATTGAAAAATGTATTTAAATTTTTTTTTATTTAATAAATAATTACTAAAATATTCTAATCTTGCACCTTGATCTAACCCTGAGTTATTTCTTTTAATTATCTCAAAAGATATATTTTTATTTTTGCAAAATCGCTGGAACTTTATTTTATCTTTTAATGTTGGCGAAGAGTCTAATAATGTAATAAAATCTTTATTTTTATTAAATTTTTTAATTTTAATGTTAAAATTATTTATAAAACTATCAATCTTATTATGATTTATTACTACTAAATTAAATCTTTTCATAATAATAAAGTTTGCTAGATTATTTTCTTATTCCCACGTATCTCTTTTATTCTTAAAGAGTAAAATTTTTTCAATTATTTTTTTTTTATTGTCAAAATCGAATATACTTTTTTTTCTTTCATTAAAATTCTTTAACAGATCAGCTCGAAATGAATTATTATTCTGAAGTAATAAAATAGCCTTAACTAATGAATTCACTTCATTTAAATCAATTTGAATTATTAGATCAGAAAAATCTTCATTCACAGCTAGATCTAACGGATACACAATAGGCACATTCAAATACAATGCTTCTAGTGGAGGAATATTTGTTGGGCCAAAATAAGTTGGCATTATCAAACCTTTGGAATTTTTGTACAAATGATACAAATTATTATTTGAAACAAAATCAAGAATAATAACTTGATTTTTATCAAGATCTAATTCGTTGCATGATTTAATAATATAATCTTTATTTCCTCTATCTGATCCTACAAAAACAATTTTGACTATTTTATTATGCTCATCTTTTAAAATCTTTAAAGCCTTTAATATATATATATGGTTTTTATGAGCCCAGAATTGAGCTGGGTAAAAAAAATATTCCGTATTAATAATTTCTGAAACAATTTTATTTGGCGAAGAAACATCGTCAAATTTACTCAAATAAAAATTAATTTTAACAGTTTTGCTTTTATCAATATTATATCTAGAAGAGATTTTATTAGCAGTCATCTCAGAATCAACAAATACTGAAGTAGCCATTCCACAGGACCAATTATAAACATTTTCTCTAACAACAAATTCATAATTGTTCCTGATCTCAGGAAATTCTGGATGATCGGCATGACAAATATCCCACAATGTATAAATAAAATTAGTCTTTTTTAAAAAAATGCTTTCTGTTGATGGATTTGTAAATAAAACAAGATCAATATCTTCGTCTTTAAAAAAATTATCCAAAGGAGAGTTTTTAAAAAAATTTATTATTTTGTTATTAAAAAAAATTGACCAAAATTTTAATAATAATTTTTCTAAAAAATTAAATTTGATAATCTTAGATGAAATTTTTTTATCTACTAGTGCTTTGTACGCATTATTATTGAAGCAATAAAATTTAAATTCTATTTCTTTATTTTTTATGCTTAGAATATCTTCGCATAAATTGATAGCATGAGTAAAGCCGCCGCCTATAGTTGATGGCTGATCAAAAATTACTCCAACTTTTACAATATTTTTCATTTTTTTTGAGCGATAATAACTGCTGACCAGCACTTATTAGATGGTTTATTAAATTTGAGCCACTCATAACAATTCATAATATTAAATCCAAATCTATTTAACTTCTTGCTCAACTCAGTTAAATTAAAAGATCTTACATAATGTATTTCATTAAAATTTTCATTGAATATTACTTTTTTTCTTTTCTTTCTTATAATTTTTAAATCTATCAAAATTTTATAAATATTCTTATTTAAATAACCAAAGTCTACTTTTCTGGTGATGTTTAAATCATTGCTATCGTAAGTTTTTGTTCTTTTTTGTAATTTAAGTTTCTGAACAGCTGGGGTATACCAAAAATCAAATACAAAAATTCCACCTTTTTTTAATGAATAATTTATATTTTTAAGAGCTTTATTAAAATCTTTAGATTTTATCACATAAGACATTACATGAAATAAAGAAATAGCTGCATCAAACCTATTTTTATATCCAAAATTTGTTACATCTTTTTTATAAAATTTTACTAATTTATTTTTTATTTTATTTTTAGCTACATTGATCATATCTTTACTTTTATCAATGCCAACAATTTTATAATTATATTTTAAAAAATATTTTGCGTGTTGGCCACTACCACAACCAACGTCTAACAAATTTTTTTTTTTAGTGAATCGATTTATTAATTTATGAATATACTTAGTTTCTTTATTATATTTTTTATTTTTATATATAATATCATAATAACCTGCGTACTTAGAAAATGTTGGTTTGCTCACTTAAAGAATTCTGTAATTTTTTTATAAAAAAGATTTATAACAAATACTACAGGGTTTACCAGTTGAAATGAAAACAAATATTTATTAATAAATTTTTTATTTTTTTTATGAAGCGTTAATAGATCTTCATAGCTGAGATTTAGTAAATTAATCAATACTCTCTTTTCTAAAGCGGGTCCATGTACGTCGCTTTTAAATTTGAAAAACTTTATATTTTTTTTATTTTTTACTAAATTGTATTGAACATAATCATCATAGCAAAAAATTGAAAAAAAATAAAACATTTTACTCTTATTAATTAGTTTGCAAATATCAAAATATTTATAATTAAGAAAATTCATTGGCTTAAGATTAAATTGTCCGGAAAAATTTAACACATAAGAATTTTTAATATATAATGAAATAATTGACGCCATGTGCCCACCGGCACTACTGCCTACGCAAACGACTTCTGATGAGTTTTTGGTTTCGTATCTCAGCATAGCAATTAATTTATTTATAGTATTAATTTTATTGTTTATCCCTTTAAAATACCAATATTTGTATATGTCCCTGACAAAAATTATCTTCTTACAATCTATATTTTTTGAAATACCAAACCATTCATATCTGTCTTGATTAATTATTATTTTTTTAAAAACCTCATTTGTATTTGGGTAATACAAGCCGTTTCCTGAGAAAAATATAAAAATTCTATCTTTAGAAAATATTTTATTACTTATAATTTTATAATTTTTTTTTTTATATACCAAATTAATTCCTTTAAGATGAAAATGTTGCATAAAAGTTTATAAATAAATTTTTAATAAATTGTATTTCTGCTACAATTTATATGAATATAACTTTGCTGTTAATTTTACTTAAAATATCTTTTTTAATTTCATTATTATATGCACCTGCTCTTAATATAACGACTGGATTTTCATAGTCTTTAAGAATGATAGGGTTTTTTACAAGTAATTTAGAACCATATAAGTAATAATTTTTTTTGTCAGGGTCGTTGTCAAGAACAAATCTAATATTTTTTAAATTCAATCCATTTGCAATTAACATTTGCGAAAATATATGAGCACCAAATAAAAAAACGTTTTTATAATTAGAAATCTTAATATTTATCTTCTTAACATCTATAATCCATTCACGACTTAAAGATCTAAATAATTTTAAATTATTATTAAAATTATTATATTTTACTTTATTGATGTTAAGCGATGGTCTTGTTAGATAGAATATGGAATGATCTTCTTTAAAGTATTTCTTTTTAATAATTGAAAAATTATTCTTAACTAAAATCGCATCTACTAATTCTTCATCTAAATAAGCAGGATGTTCAAAATTAACAGCATTAGCATAACCATTTTTAATCATTTTATGCATATTTGGAATACTAAAAGCCATATAGCCATTTGGCTTAATTATTTTTCTAATATCAAATAAAAATTTATTGTGATCATAAATATGCTCAAAGAGATGTGAATGCAGAACCAAATCTACATTACAAGTTAATTCAATTTTTTTTATTAAATTTAAACTAAAAAAATTTTTTATTAAGATAAAATTTTTTTGTTTTAATTCTGCACCATTTGGATCAAAAGAGTAAAATTTATAATTCTTTTTTTTTTTATTTTTAAAAAATCTTGACATTGAATTATGACCACCACCTATTTCAACAATATTTCCGTGCATAAATCTTGAAATAAAATTATAAAAAGTTGTATGATGCTTAAGCCAGATATTTCCTATTTTGCCAGAGCCATGACTTTTAAAATATAATTTTTTTAGAGGTATTTTTGGATGTATTTGAACAATTCCAGAGTTTTTATTTATATTAAAAATCATATCTTTGAATTCAGTCTTATGATTATTATTTACGACACCCATATAAATAGGGAATTTTTTTATTAAAAATATTTTTTTAGTTACGTTAGTGTTAGTTATGGGGCATTTTGTTTTTCTTATATTTACTAACATAAATTTAATAAATATAATTTATAGAACCTTTAAATGTTTTCTAAAAAAATTTAGCACGTGTTCCGACACATAATTAATCTCATTTACATTAATGCCAAGTCCACTCGGGATGTAAAATCCATAATCCGATAAATATTCAGAAACAGGAAGTTTTATCTTTTTAAATAAACCCATTTTTTTAAAAACTGGTTGATTATGCATAGGAAAAAAAAATGGTCTTGTATCAATATTTTTACTTTTCAAATAATTCATAAATTTGATAGATTTTACCTTAAGTTGCGGATTAATAACTAAGCCATAAATCCAATATATATTTTCAGCGTAAGTAGTTTTTTTTAAAGGCAAATGAACTAAATGTTGTATTGAACTTAAATTTTTTGAATAAATTTCTCCAATTTTTCTTTTTAAATCAATAAAATAATTAATTCTTTCTAATTGAGCTAAACCTACAGCTGCCTGCAAATTAGACATTCTATAATTCCATCCCAAATCTTCATGAAAAAATCGCTTTTTTTGAAAACATAAATTTCTAAGACTTTTACATTTTTTAAAAATTTTAAAACTATTAGTTAGAATTGCACCACCTTCTCCGGTTGTTATTTGTTTATTAACATAAAAACTAAAGGTACTTAAGTCTCCAAAACTTCCGCAGGGTTTTCCTTTGTATTTTTGGCCAATGACTTCAGCTGCATCTTCTATTAAATAAAGATTATACTTTTTTGATATTTTTATAACTGGATCAATATCAACAGGAAGTCCATATGTATGAACTATTAGTATCGCTTTTGTTTTTTTTGTAATTTTTTTTTCGATCTGAGATACATCCATGTTCCAAGTTATTGGGTCGCTGTCTATAAGAATTGGCCTTGCACCGACTCTAATGATTTGCAACAAACAGGATATGATTGTAAATGTTGGAACAATAACTTCATCTCCTGATTTAATTCCAAGAGATTGGATTGCAACATCTAACGCTGCGGTACCATTAGCAACTGTTATGACGTGATTTCTATTAAATTTACGTTCTAATAAATTTTCAAATCTTTTTACATACTGACCTTCGGAAGATATCCACCCAGTATTTATTGCATCATTTAAATATTTTTTTTCATTTCCTTGAAGTAGCGGCTTGTTAACAGGAATAAATTTTAACATTAATTTATAATTTTTACTTTTTTTTCGTTTACTGGTTCAATAAAAATCTTGTCATTATCAATTGAATAAGGCCCCTGTTTTACTTCAATAATTTCCGTCGGTTTTAACATCTTAAACCCATGACCTCCCGAAGATAAAAAAATTATATCACCTTTATTTAATATTATGCTTTTGTAATAATGTTTCTCTGAATAAAGATCCACTCTCAATTTACCGCTTTTTATAAAAAGGACTTCCTGAGTGACTGTTACTTTCTTTAAAATATTTATATGCTTATGTGGCTTGATAATATAATTTTTTTTTCTGTTCATATAACCTAATTGCTGGAAAGAATTCGTTGGAGTAAAAAATTTTATTCCTGATGTTCTAAAATTGCTTCGCAACACTATAGCAATTAATTTTTTCTTAATATTAATATATTTAATCATTTATTTTAATTTTTTTAATAAAATTATATAGATTTTTTTCTTTAAACAAATAACCTTTAATGCCAGCTTTTTTGGAAAATTTAATATCAGAATTTTGATCACCAATCATAAAAGATTTTTTTTTGTCAATATTCCATAATTTTTCTACCTGCTTGAACATACCAATATTAGGCTTTCTTAAAGGACTTTTCTTTTTAAATTTTTTAACAATTCCATTTATATGAAATGGACAAAAAAAAAATTTATCTATCTTGGTTCCATTAATAATTAATTTTTTTTGCATATAAAAGTGCAGTCGTTTTACATCATTAATTGTAAAATAACCTCTAGCTACCCCTGATTGATTGCTCACTACTACAACTTTATAATTATTTCTTTTTAAGTATTTAATTGTTTTTATCGCCCCTGGTATCCACCTAAAATATTTTTTATAGCCAATATAACCATTATTAAATTTTGAAGAGTTTAAAACTCCATCTCTATCTAAAAAGGCAATTTTATTTAATTTTACATTTCTATTCATTTTAATAAATTTAAATTATTGGTCAAAAAATCAGTACTTATTTTTATTCGAAGTTTTTCTTTTAGATATAAAGTTTTTTTATAACTATCTTTATCAAAGATACTCCAAAATTTTTTATGTATATATACTTTTTCTGAATTATCAATTCTTGAATTATTAAATCTTCTTTCCATTTCTTTTACACAAAGATAAATTTCTTCTTCTGAATTATTTACGATAGTTAATTTTTTTTCATTAAAAAAATTAGCGGCATTATGAACATTAAAATTTAAACGATTCATTTCTGAAAAGGTTAAATACCGTTTTAGAATTTTAGAATATATCTTTTTTGGTAAAATAATAGAATCTGGAGAACAATAGCTTAACTGATTTAAAGAAAATGGAATTAAATTTACATATACAATTTGTTTTCTAAAAAAAGATCCTACACCAGCTAAGCCAGTTGCACTTATAACAATATATTTTGCAAAATAATTAAAAAGAATGTCCAATTTGGGATTATAAAAATTATTGGATCGGTCAAAAAAATTTTTATGCTTAAAATTTGTTTTGTCTTGAATAGATCCTATTCTAATAATTGAATTCTCTTTTGATAAATGTTTGATTGATTTTATAAAAACATTAAAATCAAAATCTCTATAATCATGGCTGTTGTTATCATTAAAATTATCTTTTTTCAAAAAAGCACTATCTCTATTATGAAAGCATATAAACTGTTTGCTAATTTTATTTTTTTCTAAAATATTATAAAAAAATCTAGTATCACTGTTTTCAATTTTAATATTATTTTTTTTATAAAAAAAATAATTAAATTCTGGTTGTAAATCTTTTGTATCTAAAATAAATTCACTTTTCGAATTCGCACTACGAATACAAGAAATAATTTTATCAACTATGTTAAAAAAAAAAATTCTTTTTGTATTCTTGTAAATCTTTAATAAATATCTATTTGCAACAAAATTATCTGTGCTTAAAAAAAAGATACTTTTTTTTTCTTTATTAATTATTAGATCAATATTAACTGTGAGATGTCCAATTCGACTTGTATAAATTCTTGCAAATCTTAAAACTACGATAACTTTTAAAGTTTTTAAAATTGATATTAGGGTATATCCAATAATTTTTTTTAAAAATATCTTCACTCTTATTTTAATAATGACTCTGCATATTTAGCATAATCAATATAATCAATATTTTTAGAGTGCCCTATAATCGACACTTTCATTGAACCAGCAACGTTGCCTAAAAAAGTTATCAGCTCTTCATCATCAGACAATAGCGAAGCTAAAGAAGATATCGCAAAAAAAGCATCTCCGCTTCCCATCGTATCAACTACATTATAATTAAAAACAGGAACATTTTTAAAAAATTTATTTTTGAAATACCACGCTCCATTTTTTCCATCAGTTATACAAATTTTTTTAAATTTAATTTTTTTTAACAAATCCTTTCTTATTTCTTCCTTAGAAATATTTTTTTTTCCAACAGCAAGCATAACTTCTGGCTTATCAATGCAAATATAATCTGCTTTATTATATTTCGTAACTAAATTAAAAGGTAAATTGCCACTATTTGTCTGAACGTTGATTGCAAGATATTTTGACTTATCAACCAAAATATCAATAATTTTATTTGTAAAAAAACCATGTCCAAAATCATTTAAAATAACAATGTCATATTTTTTGAGATTTTTATTTAGGTATGATAAAATTTTTTTTTCGTCTGTTTTGCTAATGTAATCTTCTTTCATTTCATACAGTTCAAAAATTTTTTTTGGAAAATATGAATTTTCGATAAACCTTATTTTTTTAATATTTTTGAATTTATTAGATGAAATAAGATTTATATTTTGTTTTTTTCTTAAATTTTTTTTTATAAAGAAAGAATCTTTAGAATTATTTTCAACAAGAGTTAATAAAGTTACATCATTGCAGAACGAAGAAATATTATTAAAGACTGCAAAAACGCCACCCAAAAAAGAGCTTTTTTCGTTCTTTAAATATGAAATTAAATTTTCTTTTGGTGTTTTATTAAGGGGTTTTGTATATATGTATTCATCTATTATCCCTTCTCCTAAAATAAGAACTTTTAAATTTTTAGACTTTTCTAAAATATTATTAATTTTATCAAAATTATTTTTTTTTGAGAAATTACTTAGAAAAAATTTAGCCTCCTCTTTAAGTAAATCAAACTGCGTATTAATTATATTCGATGAACTAAATTTTTTAGTTTCTGTAAATGCAATCTCACCATTATATTTTTTTACTAAATTTAATTCTTTTTTTAAATTTCCAGTAAAATCTTTTAAATTTAAATAATCTTTGCCTTTAAAATAAATATTAGGTTTTATTAGATTTATGGAAGTTTGAGCTGTTTGTTCCTGAATTATAATAACATAATCAACGTAACTTATGGAGCTCAACATCTCCGCTCTTTGGTTCTCTTTGAAATACGGTCTGCCAGGACCCCTTTTTACATAATTATCTCCTGTGATAGTTACAAATAATTTTGCAGTGAGATCATTTTTTTTAATATCCTCAAAATGCTTAATGTGACCCAAATGCAAAATATCAAAAACACCATGAGCTAAAAATATCTTAGTGTTATTTGCTTTGAGTTTTTTTAGTAAAACTGAGGCTTCACTAATAGTAATTATTTTTTTTTCCATAATAATTAAAACTTTATTTAATGAGTTTTATGTAATCAACTAACATTAACAGCCAGCATTGATGGATATTTTCTACAATATTATATATTCTGCTGTTTACAAAAAAATTAATATCTCCAATTTTTTTCAGCTGATTATTTTTATTGAAACCAGTAAAAGTTATTAGTAAATTTTTATTCTTTTTTATGAATCTAGCCGCATTAATCATATTTTTAGATTCTCCGCTGCTACTAATCAAAATTACTACGTCTCCTATCTCTAAAAATTTTTTTAATGACTGAGTCACAGAATGCTCATAACCATAGTCGTTGGCATAACACGTAATGATAGACGCTTCATTAAAATGAATAGATTTTATATTGCAAACATTAACTAGATCTAAAGTAACATGACTTACAATTGATGCGCTACCTCCATTACCAAATAAAATTACCTTATTTTTTTTTAAATTTTTTAATATTTCTGCTAGTTTATTAAAATTATTGATATCCAAGTTATTGAGGTTTTTAAAAAGTGAATTTTTATAATTTTTATAGAATTTATTAAAAGATGTTTTTTTCATTTTATTGATTAAATGCGACGACAAATTAATATCTAGTATATATAAAAATATATTAATTTTTTTAAGTTAACAATATTAAAGAACTTTTTATATACTTATTATTGTTATACTTTAATGTTTAAATGAAAAAAATAATTTTAGTCATAGGCAGTAATTCTTTTTCAGGATCGCACTTTGTAAATTTACTGTTAAAAAAAAATTTTAAGGTTATTGGAATTAGCAGGTCAAAAGAACCAATTAAATGTTACTTGCCCTATAAAGATAATGAAAAATTCTATAATTTTAAGTTTTATAGAAAAGATTTAAATAAAAATTTGACTGAAATAATTAAAATAATATCCAAAAATAACATAAAATATATAGTTAATTTTGCTAGTCAGGGTATGGTAGCTGAAAGCTGGGAAAATCCTAAAGACTGGTATCTAACAAACACTTTGTCTCAAATAAATTTTTTTCAAGAATTAACAAAAAAAAATATTAAAAAATATTTACATATAAGCACACCAGAGGTTTATGGTAGTTCTAAAAAAAAAATATATGAAACTAATGCGCATAATCCAACAACTCCATATGCGATTTCTAGATCTGCGGCCGACAAACATTTATTTGGATTAAATAAAATATTTAAATTTCCCGTAGTATTTGCGAGAGCTGGCAATGTTTATGGGCCAGGGCAACAGCTGTATAGAATTATACCAAAAATAATTATAAGCATAAAAAAAAATATTGTAATACCAATTCACGGAATGGGTAAATCCAAAAGATCCTTTGTTCACATTAATGACACTAGCGATGGATACTTCAAAATTTTAATGAATGGAAAAATAGGACAATGTTACCATATTTCAGCACGAAATTATTTATCTATCAAGAAACTTGCAATACTTATATGCAAGATTTTAAAAAAAAAACATTCTTATTTTTTAAAATTTTTACCAGAGGACAGACCTGGTAAGGATATGCACTATTTTTTATCCTCTAAAAAAATTAAAAAAGAATTAAAATGGAAAGATACAATTGATCTTTACAAAGGTATTAAGGATACTATCAAATGGATTAATGATAATTATAAAATATTAAGTAAAGAACCTATAGAATATAAGCACAAGCGATGAGATTATTAATAACCGGAGGATGTGGCTATGTTGGTTCTGAACTTATTAAATCTTTATTAAAATCAGATCATAAAATAGTTAATGTCGATACCCAATGGTTTGGTAACTATCTACCAAGCAATAAAAATTTAATAAATATTAAAAAAGATATTAGAAATATACCTGATAAACTTTTTAAAAATATTGATATTGTAATACATTTAGCAAACATTGCTAATGATCCAGCTGTAGATCTTAATCCGATTCTATCATGGGAAGTGAATGTGCTTGCTTCTATGAAATTAATTAACCAAAGTATTAAACATGGTGTTAAAAAATTTATATACGCGAGCTCTGGTAGCGTTTACGGAATAAAAAAAGAAAAAAAAGTAACTGAAAATTTAGAACTATTGCCAATATCAATTTATAATAAAACTAAAATGATATCTGAAAGAGTTCTTATGAGTTTTAAAGATAAAATAATTATAAATTGCATAAGACCAGCTACTGTATGCGGTCTATCTGCACGAATGAGATTTGATTTGACAGTTAATCTACTAACTTTACAGGCGTTAAAAAATAAAAAAATTACTATTTTTAATGGCAATCAAATAAGGCCAAATATTCATATAAAAGATATGGTAAGAGTTTATGAATTTTTTATAAAAAAAAATATCAGCTCTGGATTTTATAATGCTGGTTTTGAGAATCTAAAAATTAAAAATATTGCTCAAAAAATAAAAAATAAGATAAACGCAAATATCGTAAAACTTAAATCAAATGACTTAAGATCTTATAGACAAGATTCCTCAAGATTAATTCACCTAGGATTTAAAAGAAAATTCTCAGTAGAAAATGCAATTGATGAAATTATTAATGCCTACAATGCAAATAAAGTAAAAGACCAAAAAAACAACTATACAGTTCAATGGATGAAAAAACTAAACATCAAATAAAAAAAATTAAAATTCTTGCAAAAGAAATAAGAAAAGACGTATTAAAAATGTCTTATGAAATGAGAACCGCCCATTTGGCTTCTTCCCTATCCTGCGTTGATATTATTTCAACTATTTATGAATCTTTTTTAAAAATAAAAAATAATTACTTACAAAACATAAAGCGTAATAGATTTATTTTAAGCAAAGGACATGCGGCAACTACATTATATTCTGTATTATTTAGAAAAAAAATTATTTCTAAAAAAGAATTTAATTCTTTTTGTAAACCAAATTCTTTACTTGAAGAGCATCCATCCCCAAAAACAAAAGGGGTGGAATGCGCAACGGGATCTTTGGGGCACGGATTACCGATTGCATGCGGCATTGCATTAGGAAATAAAATAAAAAAAAATAAAGCAAAAACATACGTACTTATTAGCGATGGCGAATGTAACGAAGGTTCTACTTGGGAAGCGGCAATGTTTGCATCTGCAAAGAAATTGAATAATTTAATATTGATCGTAGATTATAATAAATGGCAAGCTACTGGTAGAAGTAACGAAATACTCTCTTTAGCTCCTTTAGCTAAAAAATTTGAAACTTTTGGCTGGAAAATATTTGAAATTAATGGTCATAATTATTATCAGTTAATAAATGCTTTAAAATATTCTTCTAAAAAAAGACCAATCGCAATTATTGCAAATACTATAAAAGGGAAAGGCGTTTCATTTATGGAAGACAATAATAACTGGCATTACAAATCACCTGACGAACAAGAGTTAATAAGGTCATTAAAATTTTTGTAATTTTAAATAAAATATGAGAAATGCTTTTGCAAAAAACATAACTAAGCTAGCAATCAAAAATAAAAAAATAATTCTTCTATCTGGTGATATTGGGAATAAACTATTTGATGAATTTAAGAAAAATTGCCCAAACCAATTTTATAATTGCGGAGTTGCTGAAAATAATATGGTTGGCGTAGCTTCTGGGCTTGCTAAATTAGGCTTTATACCTTTTGTTTATACAATAACGCCATTTTTAGTTGCCAGATCATATGAACAGATAAAAATTGACGTTTGTTATCCAAATCTTGGGGTTACTATTGTTGGAACAGGAGCTGGTTTATCGTATTCCAGATTAGGACCGACACATCATTCGTTGGACGACTTATCTTTAATGCAGTCTATACCAAATATAAGGATTTTATGCCCTGGAGACTCTATAGAAGTAGAGGTGCTTCTAGAGCAAACAATCAAAAAAACAAGCCCAACGTATTTTAGACTAGGAAAAAAAGGTGAGCCATTAATAAATACATCTAAAAAAAAAATAAAAATAGGCAAGGCAAATTTAATTAGAAAAGGTAAGGATGTATTGGTAATATGCGTTGGCAATACAATTGGGATTGGCCAATCACTAAATCAAACTTTAGAAAAAAAAAGAATTAAAAGCACTATTCTAAGTTACCATACAATTAAACCCATAAATTTTAAAGAATTACAAAACTATATTAAGAATTTTAAAAAAATAGTTATCATAGAAGAGCACTCCGTTCATGGAGGACTTTCGTCAACAATAAAGAATTACTTTTATAAAATACTCCATAATAAAAAAGTTATTTCAATTTGTGCTCCGGATTTATTTTTTAATGGGCTAGGAGAACAGCATGAAGCAAGAAATAAATTAGGATTTAATATAAAATCTATAATAAAAAAAATTCTAAGTGAATAAAATAAAATTAGCTATAGATCTTGATAATACAATTATTAATTACGACGATCTATTTTATAAAGTTGCCAAAAATAAACTAAGCATTCAGTCTAATATAAAAAGTAAAGAAAATATTAAAAAGTTAATAATAAAAAAATACAGCGAAAAAAAATGGACAGAAATTCAATCTACCGTTTATTCTCAGAAAATATCACAAGCAAAAATATTTCCTGGATTTATTAATGAAATTAAAAAACTATCTAAATATTGTAATATTTTTATCGTTAGCCATAAAACTTTATGGCCAATCTATGGTAAGAAAATTAATCTACATAACAAAACAAAACAATTCTTAAAAAAAAAAAAAATTTCGTTTTGTAAAAATTCTTTAATTAAAAAAGAAAATATATTTTTTGAAATAACAAAAGAAAAAAAAATTAAAAGAATTGAAAAAATAAAACCTGATTATTTCATTGATGATCTAGAAAGTATCTTGAAAAGTATTCCTAAATCTATAAATAAAATTTTATTTAACTATAAAAAAAATTATAATTTTGAAAATCTTTCAAACTGGGTTCAATTAAATAAATTTATTAATAAATATCAAATATATTTAAACTCATTAAAAAAAAAATATGGCCAGAATGTAAAAATAATAAAAAGAATCAAAAGAGGAACTAATAATTCTTCCTTAATAATAAAAATATCAAATAAATTATTTTACCTCAAGATATTTCCAAACGATGCAAACTCACTTAAAAAGAATATTAAAGAATTCAATTTTTTTAATTCGTTAAAAGAAGCAAAAATATCTCAAATAGCAGATCCCATTTATATTAATTTAGAATTAAATTATTCACTTTATTCTTTCATAAAAGGTAAGGTTATTTCAAAGCCAAATTACAAAAACATCAATCAATGTATAGAATTTATAAGAAAAATTCAAAAAGCTAAAAAATACTTCTTCAAATATTCAAATCGAGAGTGTTTATATGCTACTGATTATTTAAGATCTATTTACAGTTATTCCTCAAATATAGACCAGAGAATATTAAAACTTAAATCAAAGTTAAATAATCAAAAAATTATCAATTTTTTATCAAATAAAGTGCTGCCTAAATGGAACCTTTTTAAGAAAACTTATAAAAATGACATTAAAAATTCAAAGATTGATAAAAAAGAATTTATACTTTCACCTTCAGATTTTACGTTTAAAAATACTTTAAAAATAAAATCAAAAATATTTTTCTGCGATTTTGAATATTCGGGGTTAGACCATCCTTATAAACTTGTATCTGATTTTATTTGTCAGCCTGATTTTAATATTTCTTCTAAAAAAAAGCTTTATGTATTAAGTAACTTTCAAAATTTTATAAAGTTTGACCACAGAATATTTAATCTAATTTTGAATATCACTAAATTTAAGTGGTGTTTAATAATTTTGAAAGGACTAAACAAAAAAAATAACATTACTAATTCAAAAGAAGATTTATTTCTTAAATCTCAAAAATATTTTAAGAATTTATAAATAATTAAAGGCCATGTATTGTCTCGACTGCCCTCCATCTGGTTGCAGAATGGATCCGTGAAAAAAAGATGCATATTCAGAACTCAAAAAAACAATAATACCGACCAACTCATCTATAGTGCCAAATCTTCCTAGTGCGGTTCTATTTTTTAGATATTGTTTTGCATGTTTTGATTTAATATTTTTAGGGTTCCAGTGTCCTTTTTCTGTAATAACTACACCAGGAGCTACCGCTGTCATTACAATATTTCTTTTTTCTAAGGCCAATTGCCTTCCCACACTTCTTGTATAAGCCGTAAGAGCGGCTTTTGAAGCATTGAATGTGGAAGGTCCACTAATTTCAAGGCCAGCAATAGAAGTAATGTTAATTATTCGTCCCCAATTATCTTTCTTCATATCTTTGATAAAATTGTTATTAACATTAACAGTCGTAAAAAAATTTAAATTCATGATTTCCTCCCATTTTTTTACATCAACGAATGGGTCTTTTATATTTAATGTGTGACCTATATTATTGATTAATATATCAACCTTTGAAAATTTACTTTTAATTTTTTTGTATAAAATTTTAACATTTTTTTTTTTAGATAAATCAATATTAAAACCAAAACTATTCTTATTACCTAAAACTTTTAATGTATTTTGAATATCAGTTTTTCTTCTCGAAGTAATAATTACTGTTGCGTTTGCTTTAGATAGAGCAATAGCAATACCTTTTCCTATACCTGTTGCCCCACCTGTTACTAAGGCTATTTTACCTGAAAGATCTATTTTCATAAATTTATAAAGTTAATGAGGGATTAATAATAATTCTTGGCTTTTTATCAAAAAGTAACTGATTTATCTTTCTTGTCGAAATAGATGATGCTGTCGAAGTTGTTATTACTAAAGAATTTTTTAAATCAGCATTCCTTAAACCTTTAATTCTAATATTAAGATTTGGAAAATATTTTCCAATTTTTTCTTTGTCGTCATCTAAAATAGCATCACACAAAGAAATTATATTGTTTAATTGGTAATTAATAATTGGCAACATAAGTCCTCCCCCAATTGCATAAATCTTAAGCTTTCTCTTTTTATAATATTTAATAACATTTGTTATATTTTTTATGTGCAACTTATAACGGCTATACACTTCATTAAGATTAAACTTTAAATAGTCAATTTTTATAAATTTATTTTTAATAAATTTAGATTTTTGTTTCTCAAAATAAACCATCAAAGCACCATAATGTTCTTCGCAATAATCAAATTCCTTTATTTGTGCTCCAACCATACCTAAAATTTTTGAGGTAGACTTTAAAGAAAAAAGATTAAAATGCTGATGATGTATTTGATCAAAGGAGCATCTGTTAATTAAACTTTCGCAACTTGGGTACTGGAAAAAAAATTTAGTTTTATTATTTCCTAACATCATAACTTTTTTTAAAAAATATAGTGGATTCTCTATATGCTCTAATGTATGGCCACAGATAACAACATCCGGAACAAAACTAATTTCGCTTTGGTTAACTTTTTCAAAAAAATCTTTTATAATTTTTATTTTTTTAATATTTGAATCTAGTTTTCCAGTTGGGTCGATTGCAACAGCCTTATTAATTCTTTTATCTTTATAAAATTTATTCAAAAGATATAAATCGTTAGCTCCTATTTCTAATATATTTAATTTTCTTTTATTTAAATTTTTATTTATAAATTCATAAAAAATATCATTTGCATATCTTCCGGAAAAAGCTTTTGTTGAAGAAGTCATGTAACTATCATTGTAAAACTTTACGGTATCGTACAAATAAGTTAAGCTTAAATGTTCACATTGAGAACAAAATTTTATTTTTTGATCATAAAAAATTTTAGCTCGAGATGGTTTTTTGAATAAAATCTCTGTTATTGGTAATTTTTTTAAATAGAGGATATTGCTCTTAGGAGGTATTTTATTACACAATGTGCAATGAGGTTGAAATTTATATTTCATTAAAATAATCTATCTTTTTTAAAAAATTTTTAACTCCTTGTTTATTATCTTCATTAGGCGCCCATTTTGGATAAAAAACGTCTTTATGTTTTATAAAAGGTCCAGAATAAACTTCATGATAAATACACCATTTGCTTACTGCGATAGGCATATGATAATAACCTTTACTCATCCTATAAAAAAAATCTAAGTTGGATTTATAGTCGCCCATCTTAACTATTTTAATTTTTTTCCCATTTTTATCAAATACATAAACATTCATTTTTCCTTCTATTACATGGTAAGATTCACTTTTTCCATTTGGGTGAATATGTGGAGCGATAAAACTCTTATTACTTATTGCTATAATCATTTCTTGTGTTTTTTCATTATTGTTTTTATGAATGCATATTCTAGATCTTTTTTTTGAATTTCTAGAAGCAATTAACTTTAATTTTTTTATTAAAATTTTTTTATAAGTGGCGATATTGTTTTTATTCTGAATTTTACTAATCATTTAAAACTACGATCTAAAAATGCAACTTTTTTTTTAATTATTTCTTTAAAATTTTTGTATTTTCTATTTTTTAATTCTTTATGCGAGGTCAATAAATTATTAATTTTACCTCTTGGTTCAGAATATCTTATTTGATTAAATTTAACAGGAGCATATTTCATTTTACTTCTTTTTTTACTAAATTTTATAATAAAATCGGCTAATGAACTTCTAACTATTTTTTGAGGGGAGCAAACATGAGCTATCTTTATTTTTTTCAATTCTCCAATTGTAATTAGAGAAACTAGTGACCTACACAAATCGTCAATATCGGTCATGCTAAAAATATTGTCATAAGCCATTTTAGCATTTCTTTTTAATAAAGATTTATAAGTCATAGAAATTACACAGCGGCTTAAATTCTCTTTGCCAACCACCCAACCTGTTCTAATAATGCAATAATTTTTTAATTTTTGTTTGATATATTTTTCAATAAAAAATTTGGTTTTTCCATAAAAATTTAAAGGGTCGGGTCTTGAATTCTCATAATAATTTCCATTTTTTCCATTGAAGACCTCAACTGATGACATAAAATATAATTTGCAACCAATTTTATAGAAATCTTTTATTAAATTTTTTGTAGATAAAATATTTAATTTTTTTGCTTCTGCTTTATTTTTATATATCCAATGTGGATTGCTGTATGCAGACAACAATATAATCACATCGCTAGAAGAAAGATCTGGAAAAATATCTTTTACTTTATCTTTTAATAAATCAAACTTTGTAAGACCTTTAATTTTTCTTAATGAATAAGTTCCTATAGCTTTAATTTTTTTTTTTTTTAATTTATGAATTAAAGTAGATCCGATTAAGCCAGATGCACCAATAACAAATACTCTCATTAATAAACAATTATTGATTTTCCAATAATTTTACTTTTACGCATATCACTAAATAATTGATTAATATCATCAAGCTTTATCTTGTTATATATAAAGCTGTTATTATTAAATTCTTCCTTATTTATTATTTGAGAATAACTTAAAAAATCTTTATCTGGATTAAAATCACCGCCTTTGCTTCCAATTATTTTTTTTCCTAAGTTAATATCTAAAGTGTAAAATTTTGCTTCTTCTTTAAAAGAGGGAACGCCTATCAAAATTTCTGAACCCTCTTTATGTAAGGCTTTAAAAGCCTGAGATATAACTTTCGAATTTCCACTACATTCAAAAAAATAATTAACACCATTTACAAATCTTTTTTTAATTTCCACATCTATGCTTCTTGACTTGTTATTTAACAAAAAACTTGCTCCATACTTTTTTGCTAAATCTAATTTTTTATTATCTAAATCGATTGCAATTATATCTTTAACTTTCAAATAATTTAAAATCTTAATAACGTACAAACCGATCGCACCACAACCACTTACAGCTGCTACACTATTTTTTGCAACTTTTGATAGTTTGAAAACAGAACTTAGCGCGGTACTTGCTGTACAGCCTAATAATAAAGAACTTAACATATCAAAATTTTTTTTAATCTTAGTAATTCTGTTTTCAGAAACTATGCAATGCTCATTAAATGTTGTAACTAATCCTGCATTTAATTTTTTATTATTCCAAAAATAATTAGGATTTTGAGAGTTTATCCCACTAGAAGGCATCCAATGCAGAAGCACTCTGTCATTCTTTCTTACTTTTTTTACTCTAGGACCAACTTCCAAAACTGACGCGATTCCCTCATGACCTAATAAGTGTGGTAAAAATTTATCTGGACCTTTTACTCCTTCAATTTCTCCTAATTGAGATCCACAGATTCCAGAATAAATAAGTTCAACTAGTACTTGTCCTGCTTTTAATTTCTTTGGTAAAATAATAGTGTCAATTACTAAAGGTTTTTTTTGCTTAACTAATATTGCTGCTTTAGTTTTTTTGATAAACATTATTTATTTAAAATATATAAATGAAAAATCACCAGTATAACCAGATTGCTTAAAAAACCATTTCCACTCCTGTGGGGTGTAAAAAGCCTCACATGTCACCTGCCAATATAATAAATTAACTTTTTCAAATTCATTTCGATAAGACTCAACGCAAATATATTTATGCTTACAAGAAACCCTCTCGATCTCTCTAAGAGCGGATATCAAATCATAACAATATAAATTATGCAAAGTATTTAAAGAAATTACTAGATCAAAATAATTACTTTTATAAGGCAAAGATTTGGCATGTCCCTTTTTTAAATACGGTTTTACCTCTGGCTTTGATTTTTTAATTGCATAACTGGAAATATCTAGACCATAAATTTTACACTCGGGTAATATTTTCTTAAATTCATATAATAAATAACCTTTTCCACAGCCCACATCCAAAATTTTAGATTTATTATTTAAATTATAATATTTAATAATTTTTTTTGCGATTGGTAACCATCTGCTGTCATAATGATAACCGCCATAATTAATATCTCGTGATCCATCCCAATAATCGTATCCCCACTTTTTAGCTTTTATCGCTGCTTTTGCTTTATCAATTTTGTTTACTCTTTCTAAATAATTTCTTTTAACGCTATTGTGTTTTTTTGATAAAAAATTTATTTCCATAAAACTAAAAAAATAAAGATTTAAAACTCTTTGTATTTATTAAATAATCCTTGTACTGAAAAATTTAGCCTATGGTTATGCTGATCAAAAGTTCCATATTCATGAATAAATCTGTCCCCGAAAGAAATATTTTTGCCAATTATTCCTGAATAATCTTTATTACTAAGTAATAAAGAACAAATATCAGAAAACAATCCACCATATTGTGATTGATGTTCCATGATAATAAATTTTTTTGTTTTTTTAAGACTTAAAGAAATACTTTTGTGATCCAAAGGTTTTAAGGTAGGCACATAAAGTATTTCAATATCTACATTATTTTTTTTAAATTTTTCAATAGAATTAACGGCAACATTTAAATGATGGCCTGTTACAATAATTGTTAAATCTTTTCCTTTTTTAATAACTATAGCATTATTTTTGGCAACATATTTTAATGTTGGAAAATCATTATAACTAATATTATGAGGCTTAGTCGTGGCTCTATAAAGATTAATTTTACCGTTATTGTAGGTCTGTTTAAATATTTTATCAAATTCAAAAAAACTTCCAGGATTATAAACACACGAATTTTCTATAGATTTTACTAATACACTATCTACGTAGCTGTGATGGGTAACTCCATGATAAGAATATTCAATTCCTGAGCCAATAACGACTAGATTGACTGGCAATTTATTATAACCAAATGATAATTTTAACTGCTCATAAGATTTATCTATTAAAAAAGATGCAAAAGTGTGAACTACGGGAATAAAGCCGGCATGAGCTATGCCAGCAGCAACATTTAATATTGAATTTTCACATACGCCCAGATTGTAATATCTGCCTGGGTTTTCATTAGCGAATTTTTGTAATCTATAATGACTAATATCAGAAACTATTACACATAGCTTTTTATCTTTTTTACCGACATCATAAATAGTATCAGCAAAAGACTCTCTAACGTTATTATTTATAATTGTCGATTTCTTCATATATCATTTTAAGTTCTTCATTATTTGGTACTCTACTATGCCAATGCCCATAGTTCTCCTCCATGGGTTTTACTCCTTTTCCTTTTACCGTATGAGCTATAATTATTTTTGGTTTTGATACTGTTTTAAAATTCATTTTCCTAAAAACATTCTGAATATCAGAAATATCATGTCCATTAATCTCTGTGGCTTCCCAACCGAATGATCTCCATTTTTCTAGAGCATTAGGTATAGAGAGAGTTGGTTCGCAAGATTTATTATTATCTAAAACAATACATAAGTTTCCTAACATTCTATGAGCTGCTAACAAAGCACACTCCCATACTAGTCCTTCGTTGCTTTCGCCATCACCAATTAAAGTTACGGTCTTAAAATTATTTTTTTTTATTTTATTTGCTAAAGCAAGTCCAACAGCAAATCCTATGCCATTGCCTAATGAGCCAGTTGAAGTGTCAACAGCTTTAATTTTAGTTCTATCAGGATGAGTAGCTAGTATAGAGAATTCCTTATTTTTATTGAGCAAATCGCTTTTTTTAAGAAAACCAATTTTTTTAAAGACTGAATATAAAGCTGAACACCCATGTCCTTTTGATAGCACAAACGAGTCTCTATTAACGGTATTAGCATTTTTAATATTTATTTTTAGAAAATCAGTAAATAAAAAATCAACTATATCGACGATTGAATAGGCGCTAGGAATATGCCCCTCTTTAGAATGCCAAGTCATCCAAGCAATTTCTTTTCGCAAATCTTTATTTAACAACATAATGAAATAATTAATGTTTAGTATAAAAACTTATTTGTCACTAAAAATTATAATTTGCCAGCAAAGTATTTTATTAATGATAATATAAAAAATATTATTATCACATATAAACTTGTAGGTCTAAGTAAAATTTATTCTTTTGTTGAAAAACCTATTGCAAATACTAATAATTAGTAAAAATTTTTAACATAATGATCTATAATATCGTAATTTGAATTGATAATTTTATTATCAATTTCAGGATCTATCTTTCTTAGTTGATCAACCATATTTTTATAAGATTTGTGATAAAAATTATAATGCCCTGACAGTATTGAGCATTTAAAACGATTTGATTTATTTATTTTAAATAGCCATTTTTTCCATTTATTTGATTTATATGAAGTATCTAAAAAATCATCAGTATTTATGCCGTATTTAATACATTCATTTATTACGAACATTGTCTGACTTACACCAAATTGCGGAGCAATATTTAATGCCGTGATATGCTCTTTTCTTAATTTAATTTCTTCATCATATAAATAATCAGCGTTATGTTCTTTTAATCTTATAATTTTATTATCTATTTTATCATATATAGAATTTATAAAATTTTTATTAAAGAAACCAAACTGCTTATCTTCTAAAACTAAGCTACCAGTGGGAACAACATAATATTCTGGTGTAATAAAATTTAAAAAAAAATTCATTTCTCTAATAAATTCCTGTATATTTATAGTTGATAATTTCTGTCCAAAATTTTCATCAGTTCCAATCTCAATTTGAATTTTAGGATTTAATGATTTAGCATATAAAATTGCTTCTTTGGATAACTTGAGTATTTTATCATAATCAGTCTTTGCTTTCGAAAAATCTATATGAATAAGATCGAAATTATTCTCAATATCACTATCGATCGTCTCAAAAACATCCTTTATAGAATAATTTCCGTTAAATCCTGGTCCACAATGATCTCTACAAATTTTAACTTTAGAATTTTTATATTTTTTTGTAAGACTTTTTAGAAACAACGAATACTGTTTAGTGTTCCAATTGTTTACGTAGCCAGACGAATGATCGATCTGATTCTTTGATGCTATTAGCATTAATGGCTTGTTATTAATTGCTGAATATTTATAGACAGATTCTATGACCTCACTACTCATCGGTCCAATGCCCAAATTTTTATAATTATTATTTCGACTCATAAAAATAGTCACGAAGCCTAGAAAGACCAAGAAAATAAAGAAGATGAGAAAAAGGCTCTGTATGCATAGGGGACATATTTAAGTAAATTAAAGATGTTATTAATTTTATTTTATTTAAATCAAGTTTTTCTTTTAAAATAAATTTTTCAATTTCGTTTTTAGAATCATTCAGACTATAGTTTATTGCAAAGTCAAAAAAAATATTCCCATTGGTAATTTCAAAATTAAAATTCCCTTTTTTTATCTCATGATAAGATAATATAGACCCTGCATATAATTTAGATAAATCATAATAAAGATCACCTTTATCAGTATTCGAATTAAAATCTGATCTCCAGTCAATTAATTTAAATAAGTTATTTTTTTCATTAAAAATAATATTATCAAACTGTAGATCGCCATGAAAATTACTTCTGATGCCTTGCGATAAATACTTCCAGTCTATTTTTTTTAAATAATCCTGAATCTTTTCAGTTTTAATCCCATTGATAATAGATTTTTTATCTTTTAAATTATTTTTTTTATAAAAAGTTTCAATTCTTTCTAAAGTCTTATTTTTATAAAAACAAAAACAATCATTTGTAAAGTTGTTATCATTTTTAGTCTTGGTAAAATTCCATAAATTTTTTTTTAAAAATAACAAAAGATTTTTTACTATGTCTCTGTTAAGAATTTGATAGACAGGATAACCTGAAAATTTATTATAACTAAGAACATTAGTAGAAAATTTAACTCCTGTTGGTGCAACTTTTTTTATTTTTTTCCAACGTAATTCTAGAAACTTAACTTTTTTTTCATCTAAAAAAAATTTAACAATTCTTTTACCATTAGTGTATGTAAACTCTTCTGGTTTACTAAAATCTATTCTATTTTTCTCAAAAACTTCAAGAGTAATCTTATAACTTTCGATATTCCCGGTATCATGCCAAGTATAATTTATAGTTCTTAAGCCCTTTGGAATTAATCCTTTTAAACCATTTGATATTTGCACTTCTTTTTTAGTGATGGTTTGATTGTCCCTTAAACTTTTAAAAAATATTTTATAATTATTAACACCCGCAAGACCAATCCAGGCTAATTTATTACTATTCAAAGTCTTATCTTCTATGCCGGTTACATAATCGGATTCAGTTCTAAGAGTACAATAATCAATTGTATTTTTGACTGGAGCAACACCCAGCCAATCTTCGTTGGGATTTTTAATCTTCTCAAGGACAATTGTATCCGAAGTCAGCAATATGAATGGGCTATTTAATTTTTTTTCACAACACAAGAGTGAATGTCCAGGACCAGAGCCTGGTCCAAAATATTTATCTACGTAGACAAATTCAAAATTTCTTTTCGGGTAAGAATGTTTTAGATACTGAACAATTTGATCGGACTTATAACCTAATGCAATAACAAATTTTTGATCTTGTTTAAATTTATCGATTATTTGAGATATTATTGCTTTACCGTCTAAAGGTAATAAGGCCTTATTTATTTCAGGACTAAAAGATCTACTACCCTGTCCAGCGGCTAAAATACATACTTTATAATTTTTCATTTAAATAAATTTTTTTTTGCAATTCCCTCTGTGCTTTATACAAATAATCCCCCCCCTTATAAGGTATAGAATGTTTTGCTGCAATTCTTTGTAAAAAAGAACTTTGATCTGAAATGCAACAATCTAATATAAATTTAGCTTCTTTAAAGTTAAAGAATTCATAAATTTTAATCTTATCCATAAATGGTGTTGCATTAATTATTGCAAAGGATTTTAGATCTTGAACTCTTTTTTTGTTAACAACAAATGTATTTGAACTGTTTTTTTTAAAAAATAATATTTTATTTTTAGATCTATTATAAATAAAAAAATTTTTTTTTTTTAATACTTTAAAAAAAGATTTAGCTAATGCTCCTGCGCCAATTAATATTATATTTTTAATTTTTTTAAACTCTTTCATATTTTTAATAGCGATAAAATCAGTATTAAATCCTATTAATTTTTTTTTGAATAATATTGTATTCGCATTAAAACTTGTGCTGACGGATTTATGCTTTAAATCCAAATGTTTTATTACATGCTCTTTGAATGGCATGGAAATACTAGCACCTCCAAAATTTATAATGTTATTCTTTAAAAATACGAACAATTTATCAAAATGTTTTTGGTTCTTAATCTTTAAAGGAAGGTAGATTGAATTTTTTTTTTTTTTCTTAAATAAATTATTATAATACTCTGAACCGCGAATACTGGGGTTGCTAGAAATGCTTAAGTAAATTTTGGTATTGCTGTCCAATAACATTTTACAAATGTTCAGAATTTATCTTTCCATGTCCTCGTCCTGTTTCGTCAAATAATCTAAAAACATCATCTAAATCAAGAGTAGAACTTTCGATTAACTTAATATCCGTAACAGCAAGTATTGAATGCACATAGAATGGCTTAATCTGCATAGTGGAACCTTTTGATATTTTAAATGATTGAAGATTCTTAATAATATCCTTAAGCTCACTATCTTCATATTGACTGCTTTTAAATTTGTTTATATCAATTTTTTTTTCTGACAAAAATAAAGTTCCTTCTCCAGATACTATTATAGCGCATTCCTCTTTACGCTCATGAAATTGATAGCTTGTTTTGTGACCTGAATTAATAAATATTTCTTTCATGGCAAACTTTGAATTCGTGTCATTTGAAGCTATCCATAATTCGTAACCCCAAGGTTTTAAAACTTTCTTTGTTTCCGATAATGATTTGCAAAAAGATTCCATAAAATATTTTTATAATTACAAATAAAAGAATATTTAAAACAAATTAATCTAAGTGCCTAATTAATTATAATCGAAACAAAATTTATTAATTAAATTATTTGCAAGTGTATTAGCTTTGTTAATATTCAAATTTTTTATACTTAAACATCCTATTCTACCAATAGTTTTAATCTTATAGAATTTTTTTAAAACACCATACTCTTTTTGTCTTTTTTTATAATCGTCTAACAATATTGTGATATTTTTATTCTTTATTGCTGACTGCTGTTTATTTAAAAACATATAAAGATATAAACCGCATAATACCCTATATCTGCCATCAATTAAGATAAGTTCGGGCAATTTATTATTCTTCTCCAAATAAAACAAAGCATCATTGGCGTATGAATATGCTTTTAATTTTAAATAATTCTTTCTAAAAAGAAAAAAAATTGGCAATGAATAAAATGATACTGGACCAAAATCAATAAAACGATAATCGTATTTTAAATTGTTATTAGACTTATTAAATATTTGCAATTCACTTTTAAGGTAAAGAAAAAAATTTTTATCCGATTCAACTGAAAAAAAATTTTTTCTCAATTTTCTAGCAATCAATGTAGATGAGCCAGATCCATATTCTAGATATAATTTAGAATTTTTTAATTTACTTATGAAAAAATTATTTGCTATTTTAGATCCAAAATCCACTTTAGAATTAATTTTATAATCATATTTGACTAAATTAAAATACCTAAGATAATGGAATATTATCCAAATAATTTTGGAAATTAAAATTTTAATTTTCATATTTAATATTAATTATATTTTTATAGAAGAATCTTTCTAAATTTTTTGTTTTCGATCTCAAGTCCGTACCTATAAAACAATTGGAAATTTTATTTGCAACAAGATTATCTAGATCAATGGGAAGCTCAATATATGTGAATTTTTTTTTGTAGTAATCCCAAAACACAATTTTGTTATAATTGTTAAAATAATATTTATTATCCCCTATTAAATAAAATTTATTCTCTTTTTCATAAAAAAATTTTTTATTAGCAAGAACAATAACTTCGTTATTTTTAAGATTAGGATATAAAAAATAAATAGCATTACTTAGATCATAATTAGAATTAAAGATTTCAACATCATTAATAAAACATGGTCCTGAAAAAATTATCAAATTTTTTTCTTTATTAAGCAATTTTTCGTTATTTTTTAATTCATTACTATAAATTATTTCTTTTTGCAGAAGCCATGACTTGCTCCAATTTTCAGCTTCCTTGTAAAAAAAAAAACTAGAAAAAATAAAAATACAAAAACTTATGACTAGATCTTTTTTTTTCGAACCTGAAATAATAATAAAGGATAATAAAAAAAAAATAAATAAAGAAGGGAAAAAGAAAGTTCTAGAAAAAATTCCTTTTCCCCAATAATGATAATTACCAATTGTCATTACACTTGTGTTAAATATTAATGATATAAAAAGTAGGGCAATAGAAACAAAAATAAATTTTCTATTCTTTGACAAAATCAAATTTCTGTACAAATAGTAAAATAAGCTGAATAATAATAACAAAATTATTATTTGAAGAAATATGTTAAAGTCTACTGGAATTGCTGAATAAATCGAAAAAAAGAAACCGCTTATATTTCTTATAAATAAAAAAAATAAATTAATTAAATCTAGATTAAAATCTCCCCTTTTCTTTATAAAAAGAAAAATTAGTTGAAATATCAGGCTATAAATTAAATATTTCTTAAAAATTTTCTTTTCAATTAAATTTCCAAAATAAAAAATTGCAACAATAGGCAAATAGGAAATAAAAAAAATTTCATAAACATCAAAACAAGCGATGAGTGAAATTATTGAAAGAAAAAGCTTTTTTTTAATAGTAAAAAAAACACTTAATAAAAATAAAATAGTTGATATTTTTGTTACAAAAATTGCACTTATCCAAAATTGTCCGGCAATATTAAATGGAAAAAAATACCAGGATAAAATGAGTAAAAATAATATTAAATTAGCGTTATTATTATCAACTTTTTTATAATTTTTAATTATTAAAGATTTAATTAAAATAAAAAGAAGCCCAAATATAAGTAGGCTTAGTAAAATTGAAAATAAATAAACAACCTCCTTCGGAAGAAAACCAACAAATAAAAGATAAGGAAATATTAAAAATCTATGCTGATAAAGTATTATCGAATTCCATAATAAGTCGGCATATTCATTAAATGAAGATTTTGCTGAAAAAAACCAAAACCAATCATCATGGTAAAGACCAAAATGAAATAAGACATAAAAATTTAAAAAAAGAAATATTGAAACTGCAACAAGTGTTACTATTTTATTTCTTAAAAAAAAACTTAACATAATTAATTTTATTTAATAACGTAAATAAAATGCAGTTTAGGATTTGAAAAAAAAATAAAAAGATTACTATAGTATTTGACGTTTAATATTTTAGATATAATTTTAAGATTTAAAGTCTTTAGAAGTCTGTCAAACACTTGTTTTTTAAAATATTTTTTAGGTACATTTACGTTATTATAATAATTTCCTATAAAATCCATAAACCTCAGGATCTGTCTTGAATAAAAATTATATTCAAAATGATCTTTAATTATTATTATCTTTGATTTGTGCTTGAGCTTTGTTAAAATTTTCCTAATTTGAATTTGATTTTCAACTCCAATGTGATGCAGTGTATCGGCAACAATACAAAAGTCATATTTTTTATTTTTTTGACTTAAATAGGAAATATTTCTGAACTCCAATGAAGAATTTTTGTTTAACATATCTAAATCGTTTTTTTTATAAAGATCTAAACAAGTTATTTTACTTGTTATTTTACCCTTATTAAGACCTGCTTTTATCAAATAGGCTACTTTTGGTTCAAAGCCTGATCCATAATCTAAAATTTTTATATTATTTGATTTTTTATATTTTATTATAATATCAAGAATTGCTGTACTTAAATTTTTTTCTCTCTGATTTTTTAAAACAATCAATCTTATTTTCTTTAAAAAAAATTTAAATAAAATATTAAAATTTAAAAATTTCATCATAATTCTTATACAAAAAGTATTATTTATGTAATTTTTTTAAAGTATAATATGTGAAATAAATGTTAAATAAATTAACATTGTAATTTGTATCGAAAAGTTTTTTCAGTGCATAAATCAAGCCAATTGAGCTATTAGTAACGGTAAGCTTAACGTGTTACCACGCTTCCACACCCGTCCTATCAACGTCGTAGTCTACGACGGCTCTATAGGAAGAACTAG
>Ga0214921_10001139_pt1 | contig 46199 bp, 81 predicted proteins | sample LL1505_MetaG_FD_177992 | JGI IMG/M metagenome (GOLD analysis project Ga0214921, IMG submission 177992) | Freshwater microbial communities from Lake Lanier, Atlanta, Georgia, United States - LL-1505 | ecosystem: Environmental > Aquatic > Freshwater > Lake | place: USA: Georgia | collected... | reverse complement strand
CAAATGCAACTATTGCACAATTAAACTCAAGCCTTACCCCAGTTGTTGCTCAAAATACTACAAATACTTCTAACATAAATGCAATTAACACAACATCTTTAACCAACACCGTAAACTCAGCGGTATCGACAAAAACATCTTTACAATCAACACTAAATACCAAAGCAGGTCAATTAACAACTGCAATTAATAACAACATTCCAACCCCTGCCCCAATAATTTTAACTCCAATTGTTGCAGGAACTACTGCAACTATTACACCGTCTTTACCTGAAGGATACACAGCAAACACTTGGTTTTATCAAGTAGTAACAGATGATCCAGATGCAGAAAATCCATACGAAGGTGGAACATATAATACAGATGGTGCACCAGCGTCTATTCAATTAACTGGTTTGACAGAAGGCGCTACCTATACAGTTAGAGTTGCTAATTGGTCTGGACCTGTAAGTCAATATACTGAGACTGTTATTTCTTTACCCACACCACAAGGCTCCAATTTAACTACTGGTGGCAATAGTTCCCCAATAGATACAACTCCAATAGATACAACTCCTGTTGACACAAACCCAGTAGATACAGAGCCAGTTGATACAGATCCAGTAGATACAGAACCAGTAGATACAACTCCAGTAGATACAGAGCCAGTTGATACAGATCCAGTAGATACAGAACCAGTAGATACAACTCCAGTAGATACAGAGCCAATAGATACTCCTGCAGAAGAGGCAGAGGCTGTATTTGAAGAAAGTGAAGTTTCTATTGAAGAAATATCAGAAAGTAGTGCAAATCTTTCTGTAGAAGATATTCAAGAAGTTATTACTGATTTAATTAGCAATAGTAGTTTAGATGCATCTGAGGTTTCTGCAGTACTAGAAGCAATCTCTGAAGGTAGAGAAGTGTCTGCAGCAATTGCTGCTGAAGTATCTGCATCTTTATCAGAAGGTGGATTAACAGAAACAGAAGCAGAATTTATTACAGAAATGCTTTCTGCAGACGGAGAAATAACTACTGCTGAAGTTGTTAATTTATCAGAGGCATTAAACGAAGACGGTAAGTTTACTTTAGTAGAAAAAGATTTAGTTGCAGAAGTATTAGTGTCATCAGCAGAAGGAGCACCAGTAACTGCTGCAAACATAGAAGCAGCTGGACTTGAGTATCGAGATCTTCCTCCAACAATTCCAGTAGAGGTAAGAGAAGATGCAAACGGAAACCCAGTAGTAATTCAAGCAGAGGTAGCCTCAGCATTGCTTGTTCTAGAAAGCCCAGCAGCTTTAGCAAATGCAATAGCCAGCTGTTTCAATCCAGATGAAGCAATTGAAGGTTTGACGGAAGAGCAAAAATGTGAATTAGGCAAGGCACTGATTAACATAGGTGCCGATATGTCTATCCCAGAACGTGAAAAAGCAGAAGATATAGTAGTTGTAACAATAATAGCTGGCCAGATAATTCTTGGCACAGCATACAGAAGGAAGGTATAATATGAATATGAACTGGTTAAAAAAATGGGGCTTTGCGGCCCTAAATGAAAACTTTACATTCCTAGGATTTTTTGTAGCCTGGGTGGTACTTGAGGGCAGCGCAAAAACAGTAGTAGGCTATGTAACTCTAGCTTCAGTGGCCCTATGGTTTTTGACTATAGGAATAAGAGAGAGATCCGATAAAGAGTAATAAATGATATAATAGGGTTATGAAGAAATTAATCCCTATTGCTTTATCAGGCATATTAATGCTATCCTTAAGTGGATGTGGCTATAGTGGATTCTATAGATACCCATGTCAAGATCCTAAAAATTGGGAAATTGGAGAATGTAATCCTCCAGTATGTGAAGCTACACAGACTTGCACAAAGGATGTAATAAAAATTACACCTACAACACCAGAACAGGAAATAACAAATGGCTAAACAAAAGCTAACCCCAGCAGACTTAGATGCTCGTTTAAAGTTTATTCTAGGAATAACTCTTGGAAGCATCCTGTTTCTAACAGCAGTCGGAATTATTTATGGACTATTGTTTGTAACACAGCCCATCGGAGCTCAGTCAGAAAATGACAAGATGTTTTTTAATGTTTTAGGTAGTATTGCAACATTTATTACAGGCACACTTGCAGGAATTTTGATCGGCAATTCTGGAGCCAAGGATATTATGGCGGCCCAAATACAAAATAAAGAAGTAGATGCAAAAAATACTCAGGCGGATAAAAAGCTAGAGGCAGAGATTGATGCAACAGCTGCACGTTTAGCAGCAAAGCCAGACGGAGCAATGCCAGAAGAACAACCAGTTGATACAGATTGGGATAAATAAAAATGGCAGATCAAGGAACAGCAGCACGTCTTATTGAAGTTGCTACAGCAGAAATTGGGACTATTGAAGGTCCAAAAGATAACGAAACAAAGTACGGTGCTTACACAAAAGCTAACTTCCAACCATGGTGCGGAAGTTTTGTCAACTGGTGTGGGAATGAATCTGGCGTAAAGATTCCTAATACAGTTTATACTCCAGCAGGAGTAACAGCATTTAAGAAAGCTAACGCATGGATTGATGGAGATATTGCAGATCCAGAACCAGGAGATATTGCCTATTTTGATTTTCCTTCAGATGGCGTAGATAGGGTGTCTCACGTAGGTATTGTTGTTAAAGATAATGAAGACGGAACCGTTTGGTGTATTGAAGGAAACACATCTTCAAAGAAGACTGGAAGCCAAAGAAATGGCGGAGAAGTTTGCAAACAACTCCGTGCTTACAAGAAAAACAAAGCAGGGGTTCTAATATCTATTGTTGGATTTGGTCGCCCAAAGTTTGGTGCAACAGCAAAGCCAGCAGAGCAAAAGCTTTCTAAGACTAAGACAAAAGTTTGCCCAACCTGCGGTAAGTAATACATGAACACATACAAAGTTAAACTTGAAGTTATGGCTGAAGTTGAAGCTTTTGATGAGAGTGATGCTTTGGACTATGCTAATGACATATTTGGTGTAGATGATGAAATTAAAAACGTTAAAGTAGTTAGCGTGAAGGAGAAGTAATGGCAACCGAAGGATACAAACCTACAGCAGGAATGCAAGCAGCGGCCCGTCGTGCAATTAAATTAAAAGAAGAGGGTAAGGCTAAAGGCGCTGGAACTATGGTTGGCTGGACAAGAGCGGGTCAGTTAGCCCGTGGAGAAACTTTAAGCTTATCAACAGTTAAAAGAATGTACTCATTTTTCTCACGTCATGAAGTAGATAAAAAAGGTAAAGATTTTAATAACGCAGAAAACCCATCTAATGGTAAGATTATGTGGTTGGCCTGGGGTGGGGACGCAGGGTTCTCATGGTCTAGAAAAATAGCAACAAGGGAGAAAAATATGAAAAAGAACTTAGAAATGCAAGAAGTAGTAGAAGAAATTAAGGATATGTTGACAGAGGCAGTAAGCCCTATCGACACAGTTGTTGAAATTGCAGAGGACGATTTAACAAAATCAATCGATCCAAAGCCAGAAGATCTTACAGATGAAGAGATTTCAAAGTCTTACGAATCTGATAATGAAGATGAAGACAAATGGAGTAATATGGAAAAGGCATGCTGGTCAGGATATGAGCAGCAAGGTATGAAAGACAAGGGTGGCCGAAAGGTTCCTAATTGTGTTCCTATTAAAAAGTCTACAGATGAGGCTCCAATTAACGAAGCAGAAAAAGAAGTAAAGAAGTCCATATGGGGTGGAGCTTTTCTTAAATAGTCATTGACAGAGCCGCAGGTTTTGCTGTATAATATATATCAGTGGGATGCTGCGGTTTATGTTTAGGGAACGATGTTAAATCTAACAGAACTAGGTGTCGAAGTCTTTATTAAGAAGGCTAAGAGTGTAACCCCTTATTGGGATAATTACGATCTTATTATTTGGAAAAAAGATAGTGGCGGTTTTACCAGTATTAAAGGAATGTTCAAAGAGAACACCTGGGGAACAGCAGAACGAATTGCAGTTGCCAACAACGGAATATGGAAGCTGCCCACTAAGTATGTCAGACATTTTAAATAATTTAGGCATAGACTCAGATGATTTAGATTGGTTTCACCTTGCAATATGTAGGGGTATGGATACTAATTTATTTTATGAAAAGTATGAATCTGATTCTAATATAGCAAAAAATATTGACGAAATGTGTTTAAGTTGTCCAGTAATTAGCATGTGCTATGAATCTGGAGTAGAGGGCAATGAATCTGGCGTATGGGGCGGTGTATACCTAACATCTGGATCAATTGATAAGTCCAAGAATTTGCACAAAGAGCAGGACTTATGGAAGAAGTTAAAGAAGAAAAATGTTTATTGATAAAGGCCAAGATAGACTCAAAGAGCATTTTAAATACGGGGTTAATGAATGGACTGGCGAACCCAATAAGCCAGTATTTTATACTCCTGAGATGAAGAAGGCGGTTCATCAAATAAAGAAGCCATCAATGCTTTTGATGGACATAGTAATGTATCCACAGTTTTTAGCACTACGACTATATGAAGATAATTTTTTACAGTTTGAGGGAACCAAGAAAGAAATGGTTATTGATTATGTAACAAAGGTCAAGCGACTGCTTGAATCATATGGAGTAAGATGCGAGCTGGAGGGCAAGCCTAGTGAAAGAGTACTATGATATCACCCATGTTGTTTTTATTCACGCAGAAGATCTTCATGGAACAGTTGAGAAACTTGGTGCATACGCATCAATTGTTAATTATAACAAAAACGGAATAGAGTATAACGAACTTATGGAAAATGAAGAGTTTACAGTTGTAGATGAGATAGTTTTTACTCACGTTGAGGATTCAATTTAATGGAAAAAATATTATGTTACAGTTGCAACAAATCTAAAAACAAATTAGAGGCAAAGAAATCTTTCCTGCTTCCAATTAATCTTTTAATATGCGAGACATGCATATCTGCTAAATTAGAGCCTAGATGGGTAATTATATTATCTGGCAGATCTAATGGATCAGACCACGTCAAAGAATATATTGTAAAAAGACGATATATTGGTAACGAAATCACAGCATCGGAGCTATTAGTTTAGACTAATTTCACGGTATAATTAGTTTATCATGGAATCCTCTGCTATCATTATTGCTATTTGTGCCGCTGTATTAAGCGGTATAGGAACTGCCATAGTTGCTGGAATAAGAGATATGGCCAAAGAAAAAAATAGGCGTATTGAGCGTGATCAGGATCATCTTAAGTTAGATTTAAAAGACCTTAAAATTGAGTTATATAAGATTGAAAAAGAATTAACTGAGTGGAAAGATAAATATTATAATGCCCTTCAGGAGCTTATACGCATAAAGGCTGAGCTTGAGGAATCATTAATGCAATTAGCCCATTATGAGCACCATATTGACGAGCTGGACACAGAATTTTAAATTTAGTATACTAGGTGTATGACTGCTATAGTAGCTTTAATCCATGAAAACAAGGTCCTGTTAGGGGGCGATTCTGCTGCGTCAGAAGATAAAAGCGGAATAATATTTCAAAGGGTGGATCCAAAGGTTTTTAAAGTTGGTCAATACGGCATAGGATTTGTAGATAGTTTTAGAATGGGTCAAATATTACAATACAACTGGACCCCTCCAGTTTATAAGCCTACTGCTGGGTACAAGAATCTAGATAAGTTTTTGCGTACTAAATTTGTAGAATCAGTTAAAGAAACTTTTAAAGATAACGGATATGGTAATCAAGCTCCAGGAACTGAAGACGGAGATGAAGGTGGAGTGTTTATTATTACAGTCCAAGGCTCAGGTAGAATATTTGTAATGGATAGCGATTTTCATATTGGTGAAGCAGATGTTCCTTACATGGCTGAAGGTGCTGGACAAGAGTTAGCTTTAGGCTCATTATTCTCTACATCTGCAGTAAAGACACCTCGTCAACGTGTAAGAATGGCTTTAGAGGCTGCTGCAAAATTTAATATGGCAGTTAGACCTCCCTTTACAATTATTGAAGTGTAGAGTATAATAGATTTATGAAATGGTTTTCCCGTTTTTCTGCCCTTATGTTTGGATTACTTACTTTAGGAGTAATTAAAGATCTCCTTGAAAGAAACAGAGTCCTTGTAATTAATGATGAAGACGAAGATGATGAAGATGAAGATGATGAAGAGGGACCTAAAAATATAAATAATTTGAGGCCTCAAAATTATAATCACGCAATGGATCTTCGTGGGACACCAACTCATGTGTGCCCCTGTGGAAGCATTGTTTGGGATTTAAAAGCAATTTTTGAACATGGAGAAATTGCAACTTACTTTTTAGACATGGAATGTGCAAACTGTGGTAGTTTAGCAACAGCTCCTACCCCTATAGATATAAATGGAATGGATTAATGAGAAAATCTGAAAGAATTAGATTGCTTGAAATGGAAATGCTTAGAATGCAATTTCAAATTGAATACTTAAGTAGGGCAATAGATATTTTATTGCAGGAAAATAAACTAAAAGGCCCAGACTTAGATGCTGGTAAATGGTATACAGCTAAACTAAATAAAGATAACTAGGCTATTGACAAGATTGCCCACATTTAGTATTATTTCTATATGAATAAAAAAATAGCAGTAGGCGCATTAGTCTTTGCAATGGCTATACCTTCAACATCACAAGCTGGTATAAAAAATAAGACAGAAACAATTCCTACCCTTGCAATCCTTGACACAGCGTTAGACACTTCTATTCCATCTATTAAGGAAAAGCTTATATATGAAGTTTGTATATTAGAATGGAAAACCTGTCCTAATGGTGAATCTTTTATGGAAGGCCCAGGGTCTGCTCACTTGCCATTATCATCTATTACAAAAAATGGATTTGAACACGGAACTCAAATGGCTTCAGTAGCAATTGCTACAAACCCTAACATGAATATTGTTTTTATTAGAATTATTGGACAAAACACTAACTTAGGTAAACAATCCGCTGGTGAAAAAACAGTAGACGCTGCTTTAGATTGGGTTTATATTAACAAAGATAAGTTTAATATTAAAGCAGTTTCTATGTCTTTTGGAGACAATAATCATTCAAAGATTGGACACTATTGTTCAGTTGTTGAAAGCACACAGCAGTTAATTAAAAATTTGTTATCTGTTGGAGTTCCAGCGTTTTTTCCTACAGGAAACGATGGTGATTACAACATGATTGACTGGCCTTCTTGTATTCCAGAGTCATTTGCCATTGGCGCTGGCTCTAGAAGTGGAATAGATATAGACAGTAATTCAGACCAGTTACTAACAGATTTTTATGCTTTAGGAAAATCTAAAGCTATTTCTCCAGGAAACGTTGTTGAAAAAATTTCTGGAACCTCTGTATCTACTCAAATTGCAGCATCCCAATGGATTGTTTTAAAACAGGCTAAACCAGATTATACAGTTAAACAAATAACTGATTTAATTAATAAGACCTCTAAAAAAATTAATAGAGGTAAAAAGTTTCCAAAATATTTTGGCAACTTCTTTGAATTGGAGAAATCTTTAAATGGATAAAAGAATGACAGTACTTGAGTCAATAATTCAGGATGTAGGGACGGCCCTTTTTCAAAAGTGGGCTAATGCTCTTCCTCAAGATCAGAGTACAGAGGAAAGTCTCGCAGCTTTAAACAAAAATGCCACAGAGTCAACATACTTTGTTGTTAAAATGTTTATGGATAAATTTAATGAAGCAGCAGATCAATTGAAAGCTCAGCCAGAAGAAAAATGATATTAACAGATCAAACTTTTAATCAAGAGGTAGAGTCTAATGATCTCATTTTGATTGATTTTTGGGCTGAATGGTGTGGCCCTTGTAAAATGATCTCACCAATCCTGGATGAGATATCAAATGAGTATGGTTTACCCGTAGGTAAGTTAAATGTTGATGAGAATCCAGAAAAAGCTCAGGAATACTCTGTACAATCAATACCAACTATGGTATTATTTAGGAATGGAAAGCCTGTCCATACTGTGCTTGGCGCAATGCCCAAACACAAACTCTTAAAGGAGTTGGCGGAATGGCTAAGTTAGATTTTGATGAATGGATGGCATACGGAATTAAAAAAGGTTGGTGCGGACCTCCAGTATGTTATACACATGACGGACTACCAATGTCAGAGCAAGAAGATACAGAATTTGGTGAAGGCCAAGATCCCTGTGTTCATGTTGTTCGAATGTATGATGACATTGATACGAAAAAAGAAATAGAGAATAATCACTCTCCGTCTCAATGGCGGAACTCATACATAATAAACTAGAATTCTAATTCAGAAAGAATTAGAGTAAGAAGGAGAATAAAATAAATGAACTCATTTAAGAAAGTATCGCTAATCATCGCTGCAGCCCTGACTAGCACAATGCTTGTATCGCCAGCAGCTAACGCTAATGCTGGAACTGTCACATTAACGGTGGCGGGATCTGCAGCAACGGGTGGAACAGTAGTAACAACTCCTGTATCACTACCAGTGCCAGCAGATAACAGTATTGATGCAGCAGATGCATTAAAGATTGCTGTAACATCAGTAGACACAGGAACAGTAATAACAGCAGTTGCAGTAAATGCAACTCTTGTACCTGCTCTTGCAGCAACTGGTTCAGCAGTAACAGCATCATCTGGAACATCAACGCTATCAATTGCAACAGGAACTGGAACATCAGCAGACTTTTATGTATATACTAAAAGTACAGCAGTAGGATCAGTATCTATTACTCGTGCTGGAACTACAACAGTTTACTATGTACAAGGTACCGCAGGTGCTTTGAACTCAATTACACTAACTGCTCCTGCATCAGCAGCAGCGGGAACATCACAGGTACTTAAGGTATCTGGATTTGACGTGTTTGGTAATCTAAAGGGCGGAGCCACAATTAATACTTTGGTTTCAAGCTCTGGATCAGCACTATCAACAGCGCTAACAACTGACACAGTAACAGCAACAATTGGAACAAAAGAGCAGACAGTAACAATTCCTGCAACTGGTTCAGTAACAGTAGTTGCGTATGCAACAGTAGCAACAGCCGTAACAGGCTTAGCAGCGCCAGTAGGTTCTGTAAGCGCTACAATTGTAGTCCGTGACGTTTTATCAGAACTAGCAGCAAAGAATGCAGAGTTAGCAGCAGCAAACTCAGCACTTGCAGCAGAAAAAGCTGGTCGTGTAGCAGATAAAGCAGCAGCAGATTCAGCAACAGCAACTTTAAAGGCAGAGAACGAAGCCTTAAAGAAAACTATTGAAGATCTAAAGACAAAGTTCAATGCTTTGGCTAAAAAGTGGAACGCAAAGTTCCCTAAGCTAAAGGTAAATTGGATTAAGTAATTAATTCAGTTAAAGGGGCAGGGCCCAAGGGTCTTGCCCCTTTACCATATAAATGCTAGAATAAGGTATGGAACAAGACGAGATCTATAAACTAGAAGGATATTTTCAAAGAAAATATACTAAGTTAATAGTAGATCAAATAAAAAACTTTGAGTTTCCAGACGACTGGACACCAAAACAAGTAATAGATTATATTACTTATAAAATAGATAGGGAATAAATGTTTAATAAGCTAAGATTATGGTTGCTAGAGCAACAAGTAAAGGTAATGCTTGGAGAAGAGCCTAAGAAGGCCCCAGCCAAGAAAAAGGCCCCAGCCAAGAAGAAGGCCTCAGCCAAGAAGACCGCAGTTAAAAAGACTACTAAAAAGAAGTAATGTCTAAAGAAGAAATTTGTGAAATAGTGGGATGTGATAAACCAGCGTCCCGCATGACAACTACCGAAAGCAAATATATTATGGTTTGTGACGATTGTTGGCACCAGAAATATAAAAAATGATACAATAGTAGGATGGATGGATTTCTAGACCCATCTAAATACAACCTATAGGAGAACAAAATGACAACAGAAGGAATTAACTTAGACGGCTTTACAGCCTCAAAAGTAGAAGCAGCATCAACATGGCCAGTAGAGTCATACACAGAAGCACCTGCAGCAGCATTTCCAGCAGCAGACAAGTCATCACAAGATGGCGCAGGACTTGGCAACGGCGGTAAGTAATAATGTGCGTTGAATGTGGTTGCGAATCATTAGGAAGCGAAACAGGAATATCTAATATTCCTGGCGGTATCCTTGATGTTTCAAGAGATGGTGAAGCAGGTTTAACATTAAACATGACTTCAACACCTGAGCAGACAAGACAATTCATTAATGAGTGAAAATGGCACAGGTATGGCCACTCCGCCAAATAATCAACCATCTGGCGCAGTAACATCTCAAGAAGCAGCAAGAAAGAAACCTACACAAGGTAAATTCAGATCTGGAATAACAACTCCAAGACCGCCAACAAAAATAGATACAAACAAACATGGCATTCGAAGAGAGACTGTTTTAGGTCAAAAGAAAACTGGTAGACCAAAGAAAGATTAATCAAGTATTCCCCACTACCCTGCAAACGCAGGGTTGGTGGGGATCCTTATTGGAGAAGCATGTGCAAAGACTGCGGGAACTGTTCAAAAGAGCACACAACTACATTAGACGAAGCTATTGACAAAACCTTAGACAGTGTTATATAATTAGTATCTAGAGAAAGAAGTGTATATGTGGGATATACTATTAATTTTGACAGCATATTTTATAGGAATGACTTTTGGCAAATCAACCGTAAGACCAAAAGATGAAATAGATCTAATACATTTGTCTTTAACTCAAGCTCAAGAAGATTCACGTTTGTCAGAATCTAAATGGCTAGATGCAGAACAAAGGGCTGAGACCTGGGAACGTAGATACAATAATCTGCTTTCAACTACCCAAACATCGTTTGAGGAATAACATGAGTAAAAAAATGATCGTATTTATAGCAGCTTTGGCTACCCTTGGCGCAGCAGCGTATGCTGCATATAATGCCTTTAATCAATTAAAAGATATTGATTATGACTTTGATTTAGAGGAAGATATTGACGATGAAGAAAAGTGCGGCGAAAAGAGAGAACATGTTATTTAATTTTGTAGAGAAATACCTTATGCGTCCCAAGCGCCTCAGAGAGGCGATCCAGACCGTCGTAAGGGAAAATGATGAATTACTACGGGCATTGAAAGAATATGAGGAAGAAGAACCAACTAATCTAACATGGTCTGAGGGTGATACTTGGTATGGATGGACATATAGCCCAGAGAAGAAACGTTATTATTTTGACGATATTGGCAATAAGTCTATTATGGGCTTATGGGAAGATCAATGGCTTAGAGAAGACCCAGAGCATAAGATCAATGAGTGGGCAAAAGAAGAGATTGCTATATCTAAACAAAAAGGTGAAGTTCCGTTCTAGACTATACATATAGTTTTATTTGTAAATGTAAAGCTGAACTCTATGTAGAGATATCTAGAGAGATAGACTTTGAGCCTAAATGCCTATCATGTCATTCTAGTCAACTAGAATTAAGATACAGTATTATACATGGTAATCTATGGATGAATGATGATATATTGCACGAATAGTGAAGCCGTCGGCGGTAAGAACCCACCCTTGTCAGTACCTGACAGATATAGTATAATGATTATATGATACAGAGCCTTGAAATCCCTGATCCATTTGCTACTTTTGTGGCACGTAAGTATGCCAATTTTAAGGGTGCTAAGTATGACTTTTTTAGCGGGGAATGGGATATGAAATGCGGGGCATGTGAAGAAGAATTAAACGCTTTCAGTAAGAAGATGCTAACTAAGATAAGGCTATATCATACTCGTAATGAATGTCTGGGAGGGTACTAATGACTCATCCTCTATGCATTAATTATGGCTGCGACTTTCAACTAGACCTTGATGGTCAAGTTACATGCATAGTATGTAGATCTATGGGTGATGATATGCCCAATCCCCAACCTGATCTAAATCAATCTGGCTACGGCTACGATGAACTAAAAGATTTTGACATGGGCTATAAAGATAGTCCAAGAAGTAGAATAACTCCATTTAGGGGACCAATTAAATGATATACCATAAACACCTACTAGTTAACGCTAAGATACATAACCCAGTGAAGTCCGAAAAAGAAGGCATAGACTTCCTGATCAATTTAGTCGATTCCATCGACATGAAGATCATTAAAGGACCATTTGCCTCATATGTAAATGTGGAGGGGAATCGAGGGCTAACAGGAATAGTAATGATAGAAACTAGCCATATAGCTTTCCATATATGGGATGAGGTAAGACCAGGGTTAATCCAATTTGATCTATATACTTGTGGTCAACTAGAATTAAATAAAGTATTATCCAAGTTCAAAGAAACCTTTGATGTAGATACCTTAGATTACATACTATTTGATAGAGAAAACGGATTCAAGATAGAGGCGGAAGGGCAAATTATGACTGAAGCAAAAATACCAGGATATAAGCAAAATCCACCAGACTGGTGCGATGATTGTAATGCTGCTCCAGGTGGAGAGTGTCCAGATTGTGGATGCACTCATAATTGTTGAAAGGCGGGAACAATGATAGAACTATCACTAATAGCCATTACATGGTATATAACCAAGCTATACTATACAAGATCATTTAAGCTTGATATAGCAGAGTCAGATCTAATTAAAGTTACTTGCTCCAAATGTGCTAGATCAGGATATGTCAGTCAAGATAACCTACGTGCTCCATATTACTGCATCTCCTGTAAATAGAGCACAATAGGTATTACCTCCTATATCCCCCCTCGTTTAAACATCTCTCTAATAGCCTCCTAGAGCCTTATTTGGCATATTCTAGAGATGATGTAGCAGAATATATACTACTAATTTACTACTAATTATTACTATATTATATCTAATTAATTATATGTGTAATTGGACAGCCCTCCACTTTGCCCCATCGTAATCCATTTTGCCCCACATAGACCCCATATGCCTATCATATTTCAGGGATTCTGTCAATAGCCTCGTAAATGGCATATTTTGCCCACATTGTCAATAGATTTTATAGAGAAAATTTGCCTATATTCTGGGTATATTATGCCAGATTAGATATATGTTTTATATAATTCCATATACATTATATTAGATTAGATATACTTTATTCTAGAATTTGAGGGATTTTTTATATAGCTCCGTAAAGGGGATATTCGGCCCACATTTTTTCCACAAAAATATCCACACCCTGTGGATTAGGATGTGGATAACTTTGGGCTATATTAGATTAGATAGTTGCTTGGACTATATTAGATTGATTATTAGTTTCATGTAGCCAAGAGTATCTATATGATTTCTCTTGTTCTTTGGGTAGGGATTTTATGAATTCCGCCCGTTCTTTTGGTGTGATAGGTAGATTGATATTTTTGAAGTCATTACTTATCTTTATCTTGTCAATAACTGTATCTAGTTTATGGGCTATTGCTAGACCCTCTGATACCTGACCGCCTGTTTCTACCTCACGGTCATATCGTCTTGCCTGCTTTTCGATTACCCACGCTACTACCTCCATAATACGGTCTAGGGTGTATGTAGGTTGGTCTGCCAGATACCTGCCTAAAGCGGCAGGATTGAAGAAATGGTCTTCTACTGAGTTTGCTAGAAGTTCTCCGATTTGCTCTTCTTTGGTTTTCATATTCCGCCTTTCCTATGACCTTTGATTATAGCACGAAGGGCTGACATTCGCCAGCCCCTCATGATCATACAATAGATTAGTTACTTCTTTGGTGCCTTTGATTCCGCCTCGAATGTTACCCCACTTGTTTGGGCATCTGAGATTGCCTTGACTGCTGCAGCTGAGAAGCGACCACGCTTACCAACAGTAATGCCTTGTGACTTTAAGAACTCACGCTTTGTTGCCATTTGATTATCCCCTTTCAAGAGATCTTTATATTCAGTATATCGGATACCCACGATTTTGTAAATACCCCCGTAACGGCCAAGCTCGGCCCTTACAGTCCGCCTTCTAGATTGATCAACGTATCTTCATCTAAGAATACGTCTGTAGCTTCAACCACATCATCGGTTGGGATTTCATCCCATTCGATCAGTGGACGTGCATTAGCAAGCTCCGCTGCCTGGTATTCGTCGGTGGCGGAAACAATGGTGTAGTAATTTGTAAACTTGGTACCAAACACTCTATACAGAGGCATATAAGGATTCCCTTTCTTCCCATTCAGCATATGTGCGAACAGTAAAGTCCTTACCTAGATTGTAACAGAATAGGACTGCTTCAGTCAATGACTCTGTCTCATATATTGGGATATCTAAAGGTATATTAGATTTATCATATACTTCAAACATATCTATACCTCCAGGTGAACATGAGTAATTAACTTCCAGGATTTCTAAACTTGGTACGTAATCAGACATTTGTCCCCTCAGCCTTCCCCATACGATCTTTAATTAGATTAGATATAATATTATGTGCTTCATCTACCTCATGTAAAGATCCAGACCATAGCAAGGCTTGGGCCTTACTAAGTTCTGTATTGATATGATTATCAGTCTGTTGCATCTTCGTCCTCCTCGTCATCCTCAAACATTGTATCCACAATGTAGTCCCTGCTTAACATCCAGTCTTGTACCTCTTCTTGGTGCTGTTCCGCCCCGTACTCCAGAGAGAAGCCCTGGCCCGCCTGCACGGCCTCACAGAGGTTGTCCCACATCTGGTCCTGTGTTACTTTGACCTTGTAGGTCTCATCTTCCATTATGTTATTAATAGTCGACCATGTCCATAGCCATACCATGGATAACCCAAGGTCGGTGGTATCAAGAATCTTTAAACATTCGTTTAGTTTATCTTTATCCTCTGCCTTCATTTAGGTTCTCCTTAATATCTCTAAGTATCTTATCATTCTTAGCAAATGCTATGTCATACGTAAGACCATATAGTTCTCCATATGTTTCAAGGACGCCTTCCCAATATTTGCGTTCCATAGAATCTATGGCTTCGCCTGATTCTTTTTCAATTTGTTGGGCACGTTCTAGTTCTTGTTCTGCTTCTAGCATAAGGACCTTTAGTTCGCCGTGCATTATGTCTGCTCCGTCCATGTCAAGGTTTACCATGCGTTGCAAATGGGGCGGGAGCCCAATGTCTTCATTATTCATTGTTATACCTTTCGTTAGTTTCATTCATTATATCAGTTGCCACTGACAATAAATGGTCCATACAAGCAATTGCTCCTTGAAGATATTCTTTTGGATATCCCTCATTTGTTACCTCATGCTCCTCAATTGATTCAATATCTTGGATTAAAGATAACTTATGTAATTTCATATATTCTATAAAATAAGATGATTTAGTCGGTGTGGTCAAAATAACCCTCCGCCCATAGGCCTTGTAAGAAACTAACAGCCATTTCTAAATCATTCCTTAGTTCTGTCTTATCCATTAAATCGGACGGGGTCCGAAGATAAAAAAGCTTTGAATCATGTACAGCATTAATCATTCTATTTAGATCTGATTCAGTATATCCTAACATAAGTAGTACTCATCCTTTTCTGTATATCCATAGTACACGTTGTACTGTTGCTTTAACTCAGGTGAAGCATACTGCATAAATTCATATTCAGCATATTCAGGACCCTCATCACAATTTTTATTGGACCATTGGTCAAATAGTTCTTCGCCAATTTCCTGTTGCATTGCACCTGTAATGTGCTCTGCTACCGTATCTATAAATAGTTCCGCCATTATACTTCCGCCTTTTCTGTAGTCTTTAAGTATATCTTATGGGTCTGACATTTTGCCATAGCCTCTTCATCCTGCCAAGAACCATAATTACATTCTGAGCAGAATTCACCGCAGTCATCTTCGCAATACTCTACTGTGTTATATGAGTCACATTCAGAACAACGGTTCTCATATTCTAAGAGTTCCTTTACTTCACCACGGACAATCTCATATTCCCCACCCCAACCTGTCTCTTCCTCAAACTCTAATGTAAGCAGGCAGTTAGGAACAAGATTAGATAGTTTAGTTAAGATAGTTACAGCAGGAGACCATGCAGTATTATATTTATATACTAGCCAGTTATCATCACCTTTTGATTCATATTCAAGTAATTCAGTATCAGGATACTCATCACCGTCTGATACGGCTACATCCCATTTAGTTCCCCAGTTAGTTGTATTCCATGAATACCAATCTTTCTGAGTTTTAGCAAAAGCAACAGACTTAGCAAACCACTGAGGGTCATTTGTATCAACACCTGAACGGTCAGGTTGCTGAACATATTCTTCCATTGTGATACCGTCTTCTAATGGAGAGTGGATATTCCAAAATGCAAAAACAGGGGCGGAATAAACAGTTTCAGATACTTCCATTTCATTAGTCTTAGGATTCCAACTATCATGTAATACCTTGTATGGCTGATTTAACTTATCTTTGATATAATCTACTTCTGACTTTGGACCTTGTATGGTCAAAGTGTTATATACCCAATTTGGCATTTGATATCCTTTCGTTGATATGTTCTAATTATATAATGGACCACTGACATTTGTCTATGCTATATCGTGTGATTCACACCACATTGCCCATATGTTATGATTAAATAGATATATGTCTAATATGTCCAATTTCCAGGATTTATATATGTTACCCGTAAATAGAAATTATTCCCCTCAGCTGTTGCGGGCCATCAAAAAATCCCCTGGTGTTAGCTTCCAGGGGATCTTAAGAGGGCTGCAGTCGGTAACCAACGAAAGTAAAGACCAACGCTTTATTTAACCCCTGGCCCGTAGACTATAGGGGCACCTTTAAACTAAACTGATACTACGGCGTCCGCATACTTCTCAACAAAGTTGCTTAGGTCCATAGTAAAGATTGCGTCATTGCTCATCCCTCGAACCTTGTTGTCCAAGTCATTGTGTGGCGCCTCTTCGTGAAGACTAAATGTCTGCTGCTTGAAATCAACGATAGCAATCTTGTGCTCGTTATCATTAATCTGATTTACACTAAGTCCCCATCCTGTTTCTGAATTCCAGTCATCTGCAACCATTTGACTGATTGCGATACGTGTTGCATATGAAGGGTCATTCCAGCGTGGACGTGCTTTAAAGACGGCCTCTGCTAGATTTGCTAGCATGTTATGGCCTGCCCAATGTCCGTATAATACAATTGTGTGTCCGTTCGGTTGAACGAATCCGAAGTTTGCTCTGTCTCCCATTTTATTCCGCCTTTTCTAGTATAGGTATTGCTTCTTCCGTTTTATTTAATTCTATCACTTCGTAGGCCTTTTTGTCAAGGGCCTCTTTATATTTATTATAATGGTGTCCACAGAAAGCTAAGTCACCATCTAATAGTTTAATCAGATGTGAAGCACGAGCTACGCTGCAAGCATCACAATAATAGATTAGATTTAGATCCTCAGAGGTCATAGTCAACAGTTCCAAATTCTAGGCGGTCAGCGATGTCGTCCATTACCTGTCCGTCATCTGCTGTTGTCTCTGCCCAAGATCTTAAGTTAAGTATAATAACTTCTCGTGCAAATTTAACACCATCTTCAAACCCGTCTTTGTAATCCATTTTATCTCCTAGTATCCTGTTGATTCTTTGTCTGACCAGTATGATTCTTTTAAATTATACTTGTCACGAATGCGACTTACTTTCTCAATACTACCAGTTCCAACATTGAATGTCAACGGTGGCATGAACTCAGGATCAAGTCCAGTAATTTGTGCATCCCAATAAGCCATCTCTAAAGATAGCCTATCGGGAGCAGTCAACTCAAAATACATTAGCACTCTCTTACATTAGTTACATATTGCTCATCAACCTGAATGTTTCCGCTTTGTGTTTCAACATAAAGATTTTCTGTAACTTCTGATTCTACATCTGTGCCATAGTTAGCAAGTAGGTCTATATCAACAGTTCCAGTAACTTCAACAGTTGCAGTAAATTCAACTGTTCTAGTCAACTCAATATCAAGAGCCTCAGCAATTGCACGGAGTGTATCTTGGTCTTCTGAATCAGGATATGCTTCAGAAATAATTTCTTTAACTGTGTCTATCTTGTTATTAAGTTCAGTAACTCTTTTATTATATTCACGTCCATTATGCAGGTCCCACTCTATACTAGAAACTTTGTCTGTAGTATATTCTGCATCCGAATATCCACGGATAACTTTATAAGTCACCAATAGATTAGCGTTATATGATTCAGGTACTACAGGTGTTACTGTAGCGCCGTAGTTTGTATCTTCCATTTTATCCTCTTTCGCTTGGTTAGGGGTTGATTCTACCACACTGGTCTGACACCATACAACTGCTGGGTCTGAACAATTACAGGACGGGTCCTGAAAATGTATCCCCTTAGATACGATCTCAATAGATGCATCGCAAGATGTACATACATACCAATATGATTTGAACATGTCGCTATTATAGCGGTCCCCACTGACATATACAATAGATTTCAGGGGTTTTTTTATAAAAGCCGTAAAACGGACATTTCGCCTTCAGGTCTGCGGGCGTCTCATATCTTGAGATGCGATTCGTATGGGATTTGAACCCACGATCTCTACCGTGACAGGGTAGCGCTTTAACCGCTAAGCTAACGAACCAAATAAAAAACGGGGGAGATTTTATCCCCCCCCGTTAGTTAGCATTTATTTAGAATGCTTTTACTAACTTGAGAAGTTTATTTTTCTCAGCAGTAAGGATTGGGTCAAATCCTGAAGCACCAGCCATAAGTGTTTCGGAATTGCCACGACCTGAACGGAAATAATCAAGGCGCTCAGTTAGTGCATTGAACGCACCCCACTTAGTTCCCTTGACATTAGCGTTAGTTGGAGAGTTATGATATAGGTCATCAATTAGCACAACCTTATTCTCCCATTTAGTTAGCGCAACCTTTGAAGCATCATCGGCAGGCTTTGGGTAAATTGTTTTGATAAGTTTAGAAAATTCAGCATCAGTAATTGCCTGAGCAAATAAAGCCTTAGCCTCAATTTCAAATTCATCAAAGTAACCTAGAGCAAGCCCAAGAGTTTCACGAGCAACCTGAATGCGACCTTCAACAGATTGTGTGTGACGAATCTTGAATGATTGCTTAGCATTCTTCATCGCAAGATTAAGAGTGTTTTGGCATACAACACGAACAGGAGTAACGGCTGCTTGAACGGCAACAGAACCATCGTGTGAAGTCCATACAATTAAGTATAGTTTTGTTTGGTCATTAGCGCCTTGTGGGTCTAATACCATTGTGCGTGGAATATCTACAGTTCCAAATACTACTTTGCCCTTTTTTAATGAGCCAGCAGATTCCCAACGACAATCGGAATTTGCATCGTGAATTGCATCAGCGAATGCAAACAGTTCTTCATTCTGAACTGGCTTGTAACGCTTTCCAACAGTAGCAAGAACATCGGTTCCGCCATTGAATGGATTTGTGCGTAAGACTAGAGAAGCCTCAGATACATCGTTAAATGTTTCTGGGATATATTCAGTAATTGGAGATAGGCGAACATTCCAATTAGACAACTTTGCTTCTTCAAGCATTGATTGTGTTGTAACTTCCTCATCTTGAGTAAAGATACGATTGGCAAGATTGTGCCAAGCAGGAGCACCACGAAGCGCAAATGCAACTTCGCCATTTTCCATTTCTAGATTATGAGCCATTTTTATTTCCTTTCGTTTGTTGTTAGATTTATTATAACATCTGCCACTGACATTGTCTAGGATTAGTTATAATATGTCCGAATTGGGCGATGTGATCATTCTCACAGATTTCCAGGGATTGTGAATAACTCTCTTAAACCTGTGGATAACCCCGCAGCTCTGCGGGCCAGCTGCAGCAAAAGAGAAGATCGCTGCAACTTTTTAGCCAAGGAGTTTAGTTAATTTTGTTTTCTTAGGAATAAATTCTGTCGGCAGCAGTAGCGCCGTAGTTTTCTTTTTCTTTAAATTGTCATAAACATAAGCACGAATTGTTCCGTTAAAACGGCGGAGATTAGAAAATACTAATTCAGTTAAGTATTCCTTATCAACACCCTGCTCAGAGTAGATAGTTAAATCATTTGCTTTGTTTTCGTCATATATTTCTACACGATAACGATTTTTCATTTTGTTCCTTTGTTAGTAGGGATTACTATTTTAACATAGGGGGCTAGGTTTTGTCTAGCCCCCATAAAACTATTTACCGATTTTAACCATAGCGTAACGGATACCGCTACCTGTATCTAATCTTAGTTTAGTTAGATTAGGACGGATAGAGATGATTTCGCTAATAGCACCAGTAACACCGCTTTTGCCTGTGGTGAAAGTATCGCCTAAACGATAAAATCTACCTTTAGCAGTATCTAGTATTGGTGACATTTTATTCCTTTCGTTAGTAGGTGGTTGAGCAGTTTAGCAACATGCTCAGGTTGTTGCTTGTTATTTAGAGATAACGAGCAATAGCGTTGTATGTGGAAGCATTTACAGTTTCCTCATCGGTCATTTTAAGAATACGAATAGCATTTTCCATCTCATCTTTCATCTCACGATAAGAGTGCTGATGTAGTTGTTCGTAGTCCTTAGTTGGTTCAGCAGGAAAATCTTTCTCGTCAATAATTATATCAAAATCAACATTGAGAGTTTTATTCCAGTTGCGATAGTTGGTGCGTAGGTTTTCTGATTTAGTAAAATTAGCAATAGCCCACTTGCCAATTTCCTTACGCCACTTCTCTAAAGCCTTTTGGTATTTGGCTTCGTTTTCGTCTTGCTTTGTGTAATCAGCCTCTAGTTTGGCTAATCTTGTTTCTAAGGCTTTGATAACCTTAGCAGTAGGGATTTTTACTTGTATTGCTTTACCTCTTGTTGCCATTTGTTTCCTTTCGTTGGTTGGTTGATTAGTATAGCAGGGACTACCGACAAGCAGTAGCCCCTGCTATATGTTTATTTAGTTAGCAGTTGCGCTTGTCCAGCGGTCTTTGCCTTCTACATCAAGCAGGATACGACTTGTGCCGTTAGGCAGAGTATCTACCGACTTGATTATTCCTGTGATACCGCTTTGAGTTGTTGTGTAGGTCGTGCCTACCTCTAGTGTTGAGTTGGTCATTTGTTTCCTTTCGTTTGTTTGTTAGTAGTATTATAGTGGATACCACCGACATTTCCCTTCATTTCTGAGGGGAGTGTCGTGTGAGGTTAATCACACTCAGGTAGCCAAAACTCTAGGTGGTGTTGGTCAATAATTGCGGAGGCGGGTGCTGTATCTAATCCTTTATACGATACGCCTTCAGGCATCTTTATCTGTCGATCAAAATCCTCATCATAGTATGCGTCAATAGCATCTATGCAAGGTTGCACCATAGAAAGTGGAACGGGTGGGTAATGATTACCCTGTAAGTGATAGGCTAATTGTGTTTCTAAATCTAACACGCTATCTTGAATACCTAGTGCTGTTATACTTCCCATTTAGTTATTCTCCTCTAGTATAGTTTCTGATAGGTTGTCCATTTCATCTATTGTAGCGCATAGGTCTGACATTTCCTCTTTAGTTAAACATACCTTAGTTACAAGGTCTGCTACTTTGCTAGATAGGGCTGTGGAATACATAAATAAATACTTAGCAAAAGTTTCATCTGATAGCTCATTTCTGCGTTCATGGAGTTCGCCTGCTAACCCCATAATTTCCTCATCAAAAATACTGTCTTTGGTTGCGTCAAGGATACCGAGGGCAGTTGATAACATTAGAGAACGACCTTTAGTGTTGCAAAAGAATTGCCTGCGTTGCACTCATCTATAATTGGTTTTAATGCAGGCGCAATTAAAGACTTTAGCATACCTTCTAGCATAGCAATTTGCATTGTCTCAGGTAGCGCAAGTAATTGTTGTGCAGTTGGATTAGTTTCATCTAATTCAGTTATGAATTGTAAAGAGTGTTTTACTATTTTCATTTATAGCCTTTCGTTGTTGGATAGTTGCAATTATAGCGTATGCCACCGACATTTTAGGCAACCCGCCCCAGTTTTCAGGGTGATTTCGGTCACACCCGTAACGACACGCCCGACCCCGTAGTACTGCGGGCCTTTTACTCCTCCTGGCCCCATATGTCGGGGTCTACCTCCGCTAAATATTCTTTAGCAGCTTTTTTTTCAGATTCATCACCAGTAATTAAAAGCATTAGCGAATTATAAAATTTTAGGTCCGCCATTATTTTTTACTCGCAGAAAATCTAATATCTGCTTTACCGTAAACACATAATCCACATGACACGCATGCACTACCTGAACTTGATATTAACGGAATAGATTTCATATTCTCAGGACACTTAGCCCCAGGCTTGCCCGTTAATTCTTTCATTGTACTTTCGGTTACGGCAAATGTTTTTCCTAAGTATGCAAGGCGAATACCTTCGTTTACTTTTAATTCGTGACCGATTTCTTTATTCTCATCGTCGGTGGAATAGTAAAGAGATAGATTAGATACATCCTTTAGAATAAGCGCTGCAGACTTTACACGGGTGTAAACCCAGAATTGAATATCGGAATGATTTTCGATAACGGTCTTCCAGGCATAGGTATAAGTATCATTGAAAAAATCTCCGTCCCAGTGGATACGGAATAACTTAGGCGCATTCTTCTTATTACAATCAGAAACAAAATCAACGATCATTTCATCCAATAATCTCACCATTGTGTCATTGTCTGCATTGCGTAACAATTCCCAGTTGTGCAAAAGATTAGCCTTTACTGCCTTGTATAGTTTTTCCAATTTGCCTGCATAGCAAACAGTCTCGCAGATAGACGTTGCACCAGGACATGAAAAATCTTTTCCTGCGGGTAATCCGAACGTGTTAGCAATTGCTGCTTGTTTTCCATTTTTTGTGACAAGGTTAGCCACCTTTCTATCATTAGAACGTTTTAATTTCATAGGGGCAATTATAGCGGATAGGTCCGACATTATAAATCCCCCATTTCTGCATCAGCCATGCGTGACATCATGCGCCACATATCTTGCTTAATAACATTATCGGATCCATAAAGAGATCCATCACAATCATTCATTTCATGACCGCAGCATGGGAAGTCTTCGCACATATTCATAAGTTGACCTTTCGTTTGGTGAGTTGATAGTATATCAGGGTTGACTGACATTTTACGCAACACGCTGCAGATTTCAGGGTGTTTTATATCACACCCGTAACGACACGCCCGACTCCGCAGCTCTGTGGGCGGGCCTCGAACATCTGTTCTAATTAATTATTGATCGATTTTATTTTTATGTTTTATTTTTCTATTATATTTTTTTTTATTGCGAACAGGTTGCGCCGCATTACTGCGACGCAATTCCTGAATTCGTTTTACTTTATTTTGAAGTGAAGTTAGGAACATGATACCCACTCGCTTCGTGAAATCGTTTTACATCAAATCGCTCATTATCTTTCGCAAACATTTCCGCAAAGTCATGAACGGTTTTACTAAAAACAGCGGGGTGAGTTTTATTGCTAATATACTTTAATATTTCAGCGGTAGCAATATAATCTTTACGGGTCATCATTTCTGCGACACCAATCCAATCCGATTAAAGTTTTTAGTATACATTTTGCCATTAGGCATTGATAAATTATATGTTGCTAATTCATTAGCAAAACCAACATCATAACATTTTGAAAATGCTTCAAACGCTTGTAATGCGTCAGCAAATTGGAATGTATATTCTAATTTGCCGTCATAGTAAGTATCTAGTCTATACATTATTTATTTACCCAATCTACATTTAATTCATCGGATAAATCTGCGATACAATCGCAAGGCTCTACATCATAATTATTTTCGTTTCCGAAAAATAAAAATCCTGCGCCACCGCATTCATCGCAATTCGCTGCGATTATTTCTATGTATTCTTTCATTTTGCTCATTTTAGGTTTTCCCTTTCGTTTGGTTGAATTGTAATTGTAGCAGATAGCACCGACAAGGCTTCCGCTTTGCTTGCTTGGCGTGTTGCTTGAACATGCGCCTTAAATTCATCTAGGTTCATTAGAGAGCCCCCTCATTTAGTAATCCAATTTCAATGTTAAATAATTCATCGGGAGTGGCTTCGGATAAATCTACCCAGCCAGCACCCTCATTATCTAGGCGAAAAATTTCAATGTATCCCATTATTATTCACCAACCTTCACCGCAATTGTGCGATATTTATTACGCAAAGTATGAGCAGAATAAACTTCTACCAAATACGCTTCCGTATTTTCTCCATACCAAATTGGTTGATTAGATTTCTCTGCTGAGATAATTTCTCCACGCAAAGTTTTTGAGTTATAGATTTTACCAATTAGTAAATCTTGTATTGTGTATAAGTTAGCCATTGTTAGCCACTTCCTTTCGTTATACCGCAATTATAGCGGAAGCCACCGACAATTCTCTACCTACTAGCCAGTAATTCCAAATAATGAGACGCTCAAGTGGTGTGTTGTTAATCACATTTGGGCTGTGGACGACACGCCACGACACGCCCAAAGTTATCCACAGATTTCAGGGTGTTTTTAATCACACTCGTAAGACACGCCCGACCCCGCACAGAAGCTAGGGGCCGATCTTGACAATGTCAAGCCGACACGCCGTCTATTCTTTGTTAGTTTGCTCACACACGCATTTAGTATATGCGCCAGCGTTGAGCCTACCGCATTTAGGGCAGGTGTAGAAACCAGCAGGATTAGCCACTATCTACCCCACTTATATCCTACTAGATCGCAAGCGTATCCGTCTGCGGTGTTCTTGCAGTTAGCATAGATAGGCTCTGAGAAGGCGGAGAAGGTAAGTAGCCCTATTACTAGGGCTAAGGATAATCTAATCATTACTTACGACCTCTCCACAATTTAACGCCAACTATAACAATTAGGGCGGTAGCAATACTTAGCCAATTAAACTCTGTATAAAACCACTCTGTAGAAATTGTTAATCCGAAATTGCTTACCTCTAAATCAAAATAAATCATTATTCGCTATCCTCCCAATCTAGTGTTAATTCTTTCTCGATTATTTCATCAAGGCTTACGATATCGCTATCGCTAATCGCCTCAGCGTTAATCTTATCTAACGCCTCTTCTTCATCTAGATAGACATAAGCGTCTGCTATATCCGCTTGGATAGTGTCCCATTTAGTCATCATTAGTTAGCCTCGCTCTCATCTATGTCGAACATTTCAGCAAAAATCTTGTTTGCTTGTTGTAAGGCTTCTAGTGCCTCGTTTAGTTTATCCATTTTCTTTTCTTCTTTCGTTAGTTGTTAGTTGGTTATTGAGCGGTTATTTGCTAGGCTCACCTTTCGGATTATTTGCTAGGCTCACGCTCTAATTCTTTATTTAATTTGTATGTCGTAAGACTATCAGATTAGACTGACATTATCAAGCGACACGCCGTTAGGCGTTAGTGTGATTATGCTCACACTTGGACTCTATATCGTGTCCATATTCCTCTACGAGTTCCTCGTAGATTTCGTCCATATAGTCTAGATAATCGTTCATTAGATTACCGCCTTTCTTTAGTAAGAGTTTCTTACTTTCTTTATATAATAATCATAGCAGGGGGGACTGACATTTAGGGGGGGCTACTCGCTAGTATAAAAATAAATCTTTGTGATATAGACCACACTCACGCTCAAGGTTAATAATCTATGGGCTCGCTATATAGACAAATCGGACATTTTTAAATACTGGATCATACAAAATAAAACTCTATTAACATTTTAGTAAACCTAAATTCCTAATCAACTAAAAATATTTTTACAGCTATCGTTGACATACGAAAATAGTTAATGTTATAATTCCATAGGGGGGTCGGGGGGTCAGGAAATACAAGAAATACAACGAATACAAAATATAACATATATAGTATATATAGGAAGAGTGTAGCATATTAACACAATACTATCATCAGCGAAAAAAATATCTTTAACATCTAAAATTTTATCTTTAGCTATACACAGTTCTATGTTACTTGCTAGTACACAATTAAATACTTTTATAATGCAGATGGATCCACATACTTCTATACTTAGATATATATCTTAGTTGACTAGAATATATAGATAGTATATAATAAAACAATGGCATCAACTAGATTAGTAACTTGTGATAAATGTGGGCGGGAAATAGAAGTAAGATCTGGATTTGCACATCTAACACTATCTAATCATTATAAGAGCTGTAAGTAGAAAAAAAATATTTATTAACATTTTGTTAAATCTAATATTGTAGTCGACTAGGATATATATAAATATGAAATGTAATTTCTGTGACAATGCTAAATATGTAGATAGATTAAACAATAAAGGTGTACTAGAGAATTATTGTGTAGAGTGTATATCTAAATTAAATTCAAATAAAAACGGGTAACCTAAGAAACTCTACTTGCTATACTTAAGCCATATGAGACTCATTTCGGGTACAAGGTACCAATGAAGGCTGAAAAGCTCTCTATAGCCAAGCAGAAGGCTTATTTGGCCCAATACATTAGAGACCTTAAGAACACAACTCCTTGCATGGACTGCAAATTGATCTACCCATACTATGTTATGGACTTTGACCACGTCAGAGGTCGCAAACAGGCAAATGTTATGGAATTGATCAAGAGTTTATCTAAGAAGAAGATTGATGAAGAAATAGCTAAATGTGAGATAGTATGTTCTAATTGTCATCGTATTAGGACTTATATGAGAAGGATAGCTAAAGTTAAATAGGGTCTTCTATCTCCGCCGCACTTTTTTCGGACTCACTTTTCATATCGCACTTTATTTAGTATAATAGAATTATTGACCCATAGCTCAGTTGGTAGAGCGTCGAACTGTTAATTCGAATGTCCCAGGATCGAGGCCTGGTGGGTCAGCTTAGCACCAGTAGCCAAGTTGGTTAAGGCCCCGAACTCATAATTCGGTTATCGTAGGTTCAAGTCCTTCCTGGTGTACTATTGACATGATTCGATCCATTTTGTATAATCGAACTATGAAACATAAAGAAAACATTATTAAGCTTAGGGCTGAAGGTAAGACATACAATCAGATAGTAGAAATACTAGGTTGTTCTAAGGGAACTATTGCATATCATCTAAGCGAAAGCGTAAAGGTTAACTATAATACCCGTCGAAGAAGTTATAGGCGAGTTATTGATAAACACATTAGAGAATACAAAGAATCCTTTGGTTGCATTGACTGTGGAGAAAAGTATCCGTATTACATGCTTGATCTAGATCATATATCAGATAATAAAGACTTTAGTGTTTCTGCTTATAGAAATCATACCCACGATATTGAGATCATAAAAGCGGAGATTGCTAAATGTGAAGTTGTTTGTGCTAATTGCCACAGAATAAGAACTTATCAAAGATCTGGCAAACCTTAAAATATAAAACAGCAGAAAAAATCCCAATCAGAGGCGGATCCGATTGGGTTTTCCTAGTGTATTGCTACACGTTATACTGGGAGCTTAATCTTGTGGGATGCTACAACCAGTACATATAAAGTATAAAATAACTTAAATTCTATGTCAAGCATTTATTCCCAGAGAAGTTTTTGATTTGGGTCAAATAGCCATTCTTCTTCTTTGTACTTGTTGTCCTCTGTCATTTCGTAGAGTATCTCCATGAGTACCCTGCATTCTTCATGCTTCCAGGTTAGGTTACATCTACCGTTCTCTACATTAAGGCATTTGTTTAAATAGGACTCCACTACATTAATGCTGTGAACACTATGCATTGTCTTTTTCCTGTTCGCTGGGGGTAAATGAGGGGGCAGGTCCTAATAGGTAGCCTTGATTATGATATTCAACCATCTTGGATACATCCTCTGGCCCAACCATCTTATTAGCAATTAGAGTCAGAAGGTCGTATATTCTGTGTAGCATAATGTAATTAACCATAGGTAGGTTATCTTCTAAATTTTGTGGTTTTTCATTCTCCGTCATTAGGCCGCCCCAAGTCTTCCCAGAACTTTTCTCTACCCATAGAGTCAGTTTCCTTTATTTGACCGCCGTCAGTTTCTATCGACGCACTCTTTAAGTTTTGCATAATATTCCGTCCCAATAGTTTTCTTAAAATCACATGAAAGGCAATATAAGTATATCTCATTTTCTTCTGACAGGTTAGGCATCAGAAGGCCCTGATCCATTGGACAATCAATCCTAGGAACAAGGCCTTCCTCTGCGAGAGTTAGGTATTTAGATACTAGCTGTATCTTTTGCAATCTAACTCCTCCTTAATTTTTTGGAAACTCTGGTATGAGGTTCCTGGCCTTATCTATCGAGTTAGGCCAAGATGACCAATCTTTGCCGCCTTTGGTCATATAGTACGTTATCTCTGCATTTGTTACTGGATCAAATAATTCCTTATTTGAAACTAATTCGAATTTTTCTTTACGATTCACACCTAGGTCTCCCAACATGTTAATCTGAAAAATCCCGTAAGATTTATCTCCAGTCTTGACATTGTCATTTAAAGCTAGCGGTCTCCCATTAGACTCTACACGAGCAACAGCCCAAGCTGTTTTTAAAGCAGTTCCTTCAAATCCTACAGCCCATAATAAATCTTTTAAATCCGAGGCTGTAAGCATTTCTGAATGCTTATAAGTATCATTGCTGAACTTATCTATTATTTCTCTTTTTAGTTGTTTTTCGGTTTTTATTACCTTTACAGGTAATGTAGTTAACGCTTGACTTGATGTTGGACCAGGCTGGACTGTAAACAAAAATAATGTTATCATTACTATGTAAGACCAGTTATGAGCAACATCGCTCAAACGTTCTTTGATTTTCTCCATTGGCATTTCCTCCTTTAGAGATAACGAACTATAATAGTAGCATTACTTGACAGCGGGTGTCAAGCTAGTTGACCAGAAGACAAATATGAATATATCGCTTGGAATGCCCAGATTAGGACTAAATCCTGCAACAGGATATGGATATGCAGCGCAACATATCGTTAAATCATTACAACTTTTAGGACACACAGTAAATTGGACTGATCCAAAAGCCGATGTTCAATTAAATTTTACACAGCCTAGTAATTATAAATTACATAGAGGTCAATATCAGATTGCATATACTCCATGGGAGTCAACAGTTATACCAGAACGCTGGCGAGAAAAGCTAAATCTTTGTGATGAGATATGGGCTACGTCAGATTGGTGTGCAAATGTATTTACAGATAATGGATATAAAAATGTTAAAGTTTATTCACATGGCATTGAAGATATCTGGACGCCAAAACAGAGATTAGAATCTAACACTATAAAATTTTTGCATGTTGGAGAACCTGCTCCAAGAAAAGCGGGACAAATGGTAGTGGATGCATTTGTAGAACTTTATGGCAATAACCCTAAGTACTCTTTAACTATAAAAGCACATAAAAGTAATACTACTCGTATTTATGATAATAGATTAGATAAAAACATTATTGGGGTTCCTGGCGATTTATATAGCAATATCAAATTGATAACAGATGAGCTAGACGATAAGTCTCTAGTAAAGCTTTACCATGACCATGACATTCTTGTATACCCAAGTTATGGAGAAGGTTTTGGTTTTATTCCGCTTCAAGGACTTGCAAGCGGTATGCCAACAATATCTACTTATGATTGGGCACAGTATAAAGATTACATTGGTCCCCTTAAGTTAAAATCAGATCTAATAGACTCTCCATGGGAATATGCACATGAAGGACAAGTATTTGAACCAGACTATCAACATTTAGTAAAGGTTATGGCAGATGCTGCTAATAATTTTAAAGTATACTCTGGTTATTACTTTGCTCAGTCAACTAAGATTCATAAAGAATATAATTGGGTTGAGTTGACCAAGAATGCATTTAGTCATTTAACAGAAAAATTCTAATACCCCTTCCCCTTTGAATTAAACTTTGGTAGAATTAGACTTCAATCAAAAATTATATAACCGCAAGGCGGAGAAAAGGTGCTACTTAAAAATGTCAAGAACTATTGAAAACCCATACGAAAATTTTATTGCGTTGTCTCGTTATGCAAGATGGCTGTCAGAAGAAAACCGTCGTGAGACATGGGGAGAAACAGTAGATAGATACTTTGACTTTATGTTAAACCATCTTTTTAAAGAACACGCATATGAACCAGAATCAAAATTAATAGAAGAACTTAAGTTAGCAGTCTTTAACAGAAATGTTATGCCATCAATGCGATCAGTAATGACAGCAGGTGCCGCATTAGATAGAGATCACGTAGCAGGATATAATTGTTCATTTGTACCAGTAGATAATCCAAGATCATTTGATGAGACTATGTATATCCTTATGTGTGGCACAGGTGTAGGATTCTCTGTTGAGTATAAGTATGTTAATAAACTTCCTGCCGTTCCAGAATCATTTGAAAAATCAACGACAACTATTTTAGTAGAAGATTCTAAACAAGGTTGGGCAAAAGCATACCGTGAGCTTCTAGCATTACTTTGGTCGGGACAAATTCCAGCAATCGATGTATCTAAGGTACGTCCCGCAGGCGCAAGACTTAAAACAATGGGTGGCAGATCTTCTGGACCACAACCATTAGTTAATTTATTTGATTTTACTATTGCAAAATTTAAATCAGCAGCAGGACGCAATCTAAAGCCTATTGAAGCGCATGACATTATGTGCAAGATTGGTGAAGTTGTTGTAGTTGGAGGAGTTCGTCGCTCAGCCATGATTTCTCTTTCTAATATTAATGATATTGAAATGGCCGCAGCAAAATCTGGCAACTGGTGGGAAAATAATACCCAGCGTTCACTATCTAATAACTCTGTTGCGTATTCACGCAAGCCAGACATGGAGCAATTTATTGCAGAATGGAAATCTCTATATGACTCCAAATCTGGAGAACGTGGAATCTATAACGTTGCGGCAGCTCAAGCACAGGCTGCAAAATTCGGAAGAAGAGATCCAGATATACACTACGGAACTAACCCTTGTTCAGAGATCATCTTACGTCCTTATCAGTTTTGTAACCTTTCAGAAGTCGTATTACGTGAAAATGATACAAAGAAAGATATTGAACGCAAAGTTGAATTGGCAACTATTCTTGGAACGTGGCAGTCAACGCTTACAGACTTTAAATATCTTCGCAAAATCTGGAAAGACAATACAGAAGAAGAACGCCTACTAGGGGTATCTCTTACTGGACAATTTGGACATAAGTTTATGTCAGGCAAAGAAGACTTAGTTTCACTAGAAGCATTTTTGATGACTCTTAGAGAATCAGCAAGAGCAAAGAATAAAGATGAGGCTGGGAAAATTGGGATTCCAGAGTCTGCCGCTATTACATGCGTAAAGCCATCAGGAACAGTATCTCAATTGGTCGGGGTGTCTTCAGGAATGCATGCATGGCATTCTCCATATTATATTCGTACAGTTCGTGGCTCTAAAGGAGATCCAATTTCTACATTCTTAAAGGAAGTTGGTATTCCAGTAGAAGATGACGTAATGAAGCCAAACGAAACTTACGTATTTTCATTTCCAGTAAAAGCACCAGAGGGTGCAATTGTTAGAAATGACTTAACAGCTATTGAGCATTTAAATATTTGGCTAGTTTACCAACGTGCTTGGTGTGAGCATAAGCCATCAATTACAGTTTCAGTTAAAGAGGATGAATGGATGGAGGTAGGAGCCTGGGTATACAAGAACTTTGATGAAGTTTCTGGTATCTCATTCTTGCCGCATTCAGATCACTCCTATAAGCAAGCTCCATATCAAGAAGTAACAAAAGAAGAGTACGAATCTTTGGTTGCCAAGATGCCCAAGGAAATTCGTTGGGAAGATTTGTCTTTCTATGAGACAGAGGACGGAACAAGCGGAACACAGACTCTAGCCTGTACGTCAGACGGAAATTGTGAGATTGTAGACATTTCCGCCTAATAGGTATATAATGTAATTGGGGTAAAACCCAAAATTACTGGGTACAATACCCAGAAATAAGGAGGATCTAAATGACAAAAGATCTAAAGAAGAATGGACTAGTAGAAATGCAAGAAAAAATTCTAGCAGCACTAGCAAGTTATGGTCGCCACTTTTTAGGAGCATCTATTGCTCTTTATATGACTGGAAACACTGACCCATCAGATTTAATTAAGGGCGGAATAGCAGCATGCCTGCCAGTTATTCTTAAAGCACTTAATAGTAACGAGCCAGCTTTCGGTTTCACAAAGAAGTAGTTCTTAAAATCAATTAGGACGACTCCTGTGCTAAAATAAGCATAGGAGTTTTCCTATTTAGGAGATTTAGCAAATGGCAGGACAAAAGAATTTCGAAGTAGATCAAAATGTTACTTTTTCATTTATTGTTGAATATAAAGACAATAGTGGATTACCTATTGACTTAACAGGATCAACAGTTAAAATGCAAGTTCGTGATCAAAAAGGCGGATCAAAGTTAGCATTTACTTTAAATTCACCGTCAACTGGAGGAATTACAGTAACCCCATTGCTTGGTAAACTATCTATTAAGATGACTCCAACTCAAACTAATAAGCTATTCTATCCAAAATCATCATATGACATTATGATAACTGACTCAAATTTAAACAAAACTAAATTGCTAGAAGGTTTTTTAACACTTAACAGATCGGTAACAATATAATGACAGATACAGTTATAGTAACGGAAGTTGTAAATGATGTAATTGTTTCTTCTCCTGGACCGCAAGGCCCTAGAGGAAAAACAATATTAAATGGTAATGGCACTCCCGCAGAAAATCTAGGCCTTGAAGGAGATTTTTATTACGATAAGGTAACAACAAGATTCTATGGTCCAAAAGCAACAGATTTAACCTGGGTCGGAGCAACTAGTTTTCTTTTAACTACAAGCACTATTACTTATCCATTTTCAATTGGCCAAGTCACAAATCAAGGATCCTACTGGGCTCTTGAAATAACTCATAATATGGGGTATAACCCAAATGTGACTGTTAAAAACAGCGCAGGCGATATATTAGAAACTGGAATAGACTATAATAGTATTAACAAAATAACACTGACAATGGCTCAACCATTCGGTGGGATAGCTTACCTATCCTAAAGGAGAATAGAAAATGGCAAGATTATTTGTAACTGATATCAATCTTAATAAGAATGAGCTTCAGAACGCCAGAATCCAGGGATTAGCTTCAGCTCCATCGGCACCTGTAACTGGACAGATTTACTATGACACATCGAACAATACGATGTACTACTACAATGGACTAACATCACCTAATGGTCCATGGATGCCAATGTCTGGCTCCACAGAAGTTATTCAAGATGTAATTGGATCAACAATTGTTGGCGGAACAGGTATTACAGCAACCTACGGGGACCCAGCTGGTACTGAAACAATTTCTATTACAAATACTGGAGTAACTGCAGGTTCTTATGGATCGCAAACAGCAATTCCAACATTTACAGTTAACGCTCAAGGTCAATTAACTGCAGCAGGAACAGTAACAGTAGCAACTGTACTTTCTATTGCTGGAGAAACTGGCACAGATACAGTAAATCTTCTTACAGATACATTAACTGTAACAGGAGATGCCGCAATTGATACAGCGGTAACAAATAATACTATTACCATTACTGCAAAAGATGCAACTTCATCAGTAAAGGGTGTTGCTTCATTTGATTCAACAGACTTTACAGTAACAGCAGGAGCAGTAACACTTAATAAAGATCCAGTAATTACTCTTACAGGAGATGTAACTGGTTCTGGCACAATGACAAATCTTGGCAGTGTTTCAATTGCCACAACAGTACAGCCAAACTCTGTAGCACTTGGAACAGATACAACTGGCGATTATGTACAAAACATTTTAGGTACAACAAATGAAGTAACTGTTAGCCCAACATCTGGAGAAGGAACTACAGTAACAATTGGTCTCCCAGATGATGTAACTGTTACTAACAACTTGACAGTTGGTGGAAACCTCAATGTAACAGGAACAATTAACTCAGTAAATACTACTCAAGTAAATATTGTTGATAATAAGATTAATCTTAATACCGACTTTACAGGAACTCCAACAGTAGATGCTGGAGTAAGAGTAGAGCGTGGTACGTCTTCAGACGTAGAAATCCTATGGAGAGAATCAGCAGGCTCAAGTCAGGCTGCAGCAACATGGGGACTTACAAATGATGGCACTAACTACCACTCAATTGCAAGAAAGTATACAACAACAGTAGGAAATGGATCTTTAACACAGGTACCCGTTACACATAATTTAGGTACACGGGTTGTTACAGTTCAGGTTTATGACACTTCAACATTTGATACAGTAGAGTGCGATGTAGTTAGAACTTCAACTTCTGTTGTAACGCTAGGATTCACAGTCGCACCAGCAGCTGGAGCATATACGGTAGTAATTGTAGGATAAGGGGGCAGTAGATGTCTGTAAAAAGATTAGTCCCTCTTAATGCAGTAGAATTATCCACAAACCCAACGGGTGCACGTCGTGGAGATATTTATTATAATACTGCTGTAGAAGAACTTAGAGTATATGATGGTACAACATGGACACCAGTAGCAGGTGAGTTGGCCGATCATCTTCACACATACGACGGTGCAATTTATTCAGTGGGCAATATAACCTATCCAATGGATCCTGTAATTGACGGCGGTACTCCATAATGGCTACTAATTACCCTAACTCATTAGATAACTTTACAAATCCAACTTCTGCCAGCCCAATAAATAGTCCATCTCATTCAGAGCAACATGCAAATGCTAATGATGCAATAGAAGCTATTGAAGGTGAATTAGGAACTAGTCCAAAGGGTGCAAAAGCAACAGTTAAAGCTCGTCTTGATGATGTTGATACTGCAATTGCTACCAAGGCTCCCATTGCTTCCCCTACATTTACTGGCACAGTAACAATTCCATCAGGTTCAGCAATTACTGGTGTTCCTTATCTTGCTACTGCCAATACTTTTACTGGTAATAATACTTTTGCCTCACCAATTGTAGGTTTTGTTGGAACTTCTGGTGCATATTCATCTGTCGCCGTATCTGCCTATAATATAATACATTTAAGCCAAGGAATGATTTTTATAAATAGTCAAACTGGCGGTGACTATAACTTAGGGACAAATACTTATTATAATTCAGGATGGAAATATTTTGAAAGCTCTGGCTCAACTCTTATAAATTTTGGTAACGGAAGATTTAATTTTAGTACTGCCCCATCTGGAACTGCTGGAAATGCAATAACTTATACAAGTAAAATGATAATTGCAAACAGTGGAACTGTTACTGTAAATGGATTTGATGCAGCAAGCAAAGGTTTAATTGTAAAAGGCGCAGCCTCACAAACTGCAAACCTTCAGGAGTGGCAAGATAGTAGTGGTTTTGGTTATGCAAGTATGAGTCCTTATGGACTTTTTGCCACAGCTGGTGGCATTAAGTCTTTTGGAAATGTTGCTATTGGAGTAAACGGAACTTTTTTTAGTGCTGCGTTATCTGTTGAATCAGGTAGTACTACTGGTGTTGCAGTTAAAGTTCGTGGTGTTGCCTCTCAAACTGCCAATCTTGAGGAATGGCAGAATAGCGCTGGTTCAGTTTTAAGTTATGTAGATTCAGCTGGAAAAATATTTGGAAATGGTCTTAGGCTAGATGGTTCTGATGGAAGCAATAATAATATATATAAAACTGGCACACTTGGTTTGCTTTCTGGTCTTGGAATACAGTTATATTTAAATCAAGATAATAATGCCACTGGTGGTTCTCTTGTAATTAGAGCAATTAATGCACAGACTTCAAATTTAACTGAGTGGAAAAATGTTGCTGGAACTGTGTTGGCGAGTATTGGCTCAGGTGGAGTAGTTACCGCAGCAAAAGATGTGTGGCATTTAAGTACTGATACTCGTCAACGACTATTGTATGCTGGAGATGGCGCAAGCATTTACAAAACTTATACAAGTCACGATTGGCGTAATGCGTCGGATGTTTTAACTAATCGTTTTGACGCTAATGGTGGGCAACAGAATTTAATTCAAGCCGCCACTACTGTTGGTTTAATCGTCAAGGGTGCCGCATCTCAAACTGCAGACTTACAGCAGTGGCAAGATTCTGCATCTAACATTCTTTTAGCTGTAACACAAAACGGCTCAATTTATAATCCAAGCGCTATTGGTCGTACTTCAATAGGTATGCAAAGCGGGGCGTACTTTCAAGTGTTCGGAGACAACTGGACTACTCCTGGTCAAAGAGGTGGAGCAGAATTTGTATTTAGCAGCGAAAACAGTGGTACTGGCGGGTTTACAGTTTTTCAATATCAGTCTGGTGCTTGGAATCCAAAATTTAAAATCTTTAATAGTGGCTATACAAGTATAAACTCAACCTCCTCAACTCTTGGCTCAAGTTCTGCAACTCATCAATTAGGTGTTGTTTCAGCCTCTGCCGCAACTGTTGGTGCAGTAATTCGTGGCGCAGCCTCACAAACTGCCAAACTTCAGGAATGGCAAAATTCTGCTGGTAATGTCGTTGCATGGACCAGCGTAGAAGGTAATGGATATTTTCAAGCAAATTTAAATGCCGCATCTATAGGCGCAGGAAATAATATAGGAGGAGCAAGCTTAACCGCATCCCCTTGGAGTGCTGTAACTACCGTCTCTATAATTAGAGGATATCCATCTCAAACTGGAGATTTAACTCAATGGCAGAATTCAAGCGGCACAGTAGTTGCTAAGGTTAATGCTGCTGGTAATATTGGAATTGGTGCAGGAACTACTGCATTATCATATGGTTTAGATGTCTTTACAGGTTCTGCACGTATTTGGAATGGTATTACTGGAGCAGGACAGACTGGAACATTATATTTAGGAGATGGTTCTCTTACTAAGTCGTATGGATCAGGGTGGGAACTTTATGGTGCACTTGTAACAACAGGTGGGTATGGTATATCATCAAATGCAAATCTTGATGCAGGAGGTACAACGCTTGGCTATGGAAGACTAAGTGTAAATACTGGTGCAACAACAACTGTGGGTGCAGTTATACGTGGTGTAGCATCTCAAACCGCTAATCTACAAGAATGGCAGAACTCTGTTGGGACTGTGTTAGCCAAGATTGACGCAACAGGCAAGTTAACTTCTACGGTTGATGTATCAATTAATGGATATGTAATAGGTAAAGGTGCTGCTACAACTGGCACCAGTAACATTGCTTTTGGTCAACTAGCTCTTGCTAGTAACACAACTGGTTCTGGAAACTTTGCAATTGGAGTTGGAGTACTTCAGTCTAATACTACTGGAAACAACAATTTTGCTTTAGGCGCTAACTCATTAATAAATTCTACTACAGGCGATTTAAATATGGCACTTGGCAGTGGTATTATGTATTATCTTACAACTGGTGCTTATAATGTTGGTATTGGATACGGTGCATTAAGTGGTGCAACAACTGGTTATGAAAACTTATCAATAGGAATTAGTTCATTAACGTCTACTACTACAGGATTTAGAAATACTGCAATAGGACAGGGCGCTGGCTATTTAAACGTAACTGGTAGCTCAAATGTATTTCTTGGATACAACGCAGGTTACAATGAAACAGGCTCCAACAAACTTTACATTGCAAACACTAATACAGCTACCCCATTAATCGGTGGAGATTTTTCTGCTAAAACTTTAACCGTTGCAGGTAGTACATCTATTATTTCACAAAATGCTTCATCTAGCGTTTTACTTGTAAAAGCCGCCGCATCACAGGCTGGTAGTATAATTCAATGGCAAAATTCTAGCGGGTCTACTATTGGAGAAATTACTAATCAAGGTATATTTAGAAATACATATAATTATGTTCAAAATCTTCAAGGTCTAGGCGGAGGTAGTGGACTTTATCTTAATGATGTTACGACTACTGCATTTAACACAAATCCAGCTAATTTAGTATTTAAAGTTCAAGGCTTCGCCTCTCAAACTGCCAACCTTCAAGAATGGCAGGATAGTGCTGGAACTGTGTTGGCAAGTGTAGGTCCTACTGGTGGATTGACAACAAATTCAACAGGATACTCAAATACTGCATTATCAATTGTAAATAACAGTTCAACAGTATTTGAAATAAATCAATATGGTCAATCTTGGAACTCTACGAATTCTACATTTGGAAATTATTACAATACTGACGGTGGAACATTACCAAGACTTAGCGTATTTACAAGCGGAGCAGGACAAAAGGGCGCAATCATTCGTGGCGCAGCCTCCCAAACCGCTAATCTGCAAGAATGGCAAAACTCAGCTGGAACAGCATTATCTTATATTAAACCAGATGGTTCATTATATGTAGTTGGTAATTCAAATACAGCATGGATATCTGGTCCGTCAACATCTGGAACAAATCAAATATCTGCAAATGGCAATGATTTAGCATTTTCTCCATATTTTGATGGATTGTTTGCTCCTGCAAATGCGGCGGGACGATGGAGACCAGTAAATGATGCAACATCAGATCTAGGTACTTCTGGACAGAGATGGAAAGATGTATATGCTACTTCAGCAGTATTAAATAGCAATTCAGCTTCAAAAGTTGGATTAGTTGTTAAGGGCGCTGCCTCACAAACTGCCAATCTGCAGGAATGGCAGAACTTTGCTGGGTATGCTGGCACAGCAATTGATAGCAGTGGAAGTTTTTATGCACCAGGAATTTATTCTTCATATTTAATGCAAGCAACTGCAGGCGGAGCAGCAGTTGTTCCTCTTACCGTTAAAAGCGCAGCCTCTCAAACCGCAAACCTTCAGGAATGGCAGAATAGCGGCGGCACGGCTTTATCTAGAGTTGCTCCCAAAGGTAATATTTATGTAGGAGCAACACAAACTGGTTTAAGTGGTCAAGTAAATGGATCAGGGGTAGTAACGCAAAATACTTCTCCTTTATTTGTACGTGGAACTCAATCAGGACAAAACTTAATTGAACTTTGGGCATATGGAAAAGATGCTTTTATTACAGGAGCAGTAGGAAATGGAACATCTGTAACATATACTACGTCTATAGCACATGGATTTACAACATCTGATTATGTAATTATTAATGGAATTAGTTATTCAGGCGGATCTGGTAATTTAAATATACCAGGTGGAAATACTGTATCTGCAGTAACTACATATACATTTACGGTACCAAATACATCAACACAAACATATACTTCAGGCGGGTATGTAAGAAATGCAGAATATCCATCTAACATACTACAAGCGTATAGATCAGATGGAATGTCGCTATTCACAATCGGTGGTTCTGGTGGATTTGCAATGGCAGATGTTATGTCTGTTGCAAATGTTGGATATCAGCAAGCAGGCTTATCAATTCAACCAAACCTTACATCTTCAGCAGCAATTAGAATGTACGGAAGATCTGCTCAAACTGCAGAGGTACTAGATGTTAGAAATTATATTTATAAGTCTGGTGGGTCAGATTCAATATTTGCAATAGTTCCAGATTATTCAGTATCTGCTAATGCTGATGGATATAGCGCATGGGTACGCATGAGAAATGCTGCAACTCCTACAGTTAATCCGACATCCGCTGGATATTTATATGTAGGATCTGGCGCATTAAATTATATGGGTACTTCAAATGTACCGCAACAAATTGTGGGAGCAGATGGATCAGTTAAATTTACATCTCCTGCAGCTGGAGTTATTCCATTAATTATTCAACATACCGCTTCTCCAACATCAAGTTATTTTGAAATAAGAAACTCTGCTGGAACTGCTTTATGGGGTATAAATTCAGCAGGAGAGTCTCTTACACGCACAACTACTAAATATGGCGCTAATATACAAAATGATTCAAATAATAATAATACTGCATTATCTATATCCGCACCATCTTCTGGCGGATCAGGAGTAGCTTTATATATTTATTCTGGAAGCACTACAAGAGATATAGCTAAATTTGATAATAGTGGTACAGTAAAACTTACAATTACAAGTGATGGATCACTTAAAGGTGGAAATTCTTCTACAATCTCTGCAAATACCGCAACAACTGTGGATACAGTTGCAATTTCATCATTTACTACAATTGAATATACAATTTCAATTAAGCAAGGTTCAAAAGTTAGAAGCTCAAAGGTCCTTGTCCACACCGACGGAACTTCAATAGACTCTACAGAATACGGAATTATGGAAATGGGGGGAGGAATCACAGGAATCCTAGTAACAGCATCAGTATCTAGCACAAATAGCATACTTGAAGTAACAATTACAGATGCGGCTACTACAAATGCCACAGTTAAACTAATTAAAACAATGTTATAATTAAGTTATCTATTATGGGGAAATGTGAACCAATATGAGCGATAAAAATTTTAAAGTAAAAAATGGTCTAGATGCCAATGGCGCAGTTACAATTACGCAGCCAACTACCTCTACCGTTCCATTAACAATTTTAGCAAACACCCTTGCTACAGGTTCAAATTTACTTGAAGTTAAAAGACCAGACGGAACAGTAAGACTATCAATTGGAAATGATGGTTCATTTTCTGCTCAAAGTCTTGTAGCCTATAATGTTAGATTTTATAGTGCCCAAACAGTTGCTCAGGGTTTAATAATAAGAGGACTCCCATCTCAAACTGCTAATTTACAAGAGTGGAGAGATATTAATGAGACGGTACTTGCAAGCGTAAGCGCATCTGGCTCAATATCTGCAGTAGACCTGACATTATCTGGAAATTTAACTGTAAACGGAACCACTACAAATCTTAATTCAACTAATTTAATTATAGAAGACAAGAATATTATTATTGCTGATGTTGCTACACCTACTGATACCACCGCCGATGGAGCGGGAATTACAATAAAGGGTGCTACAGATAAAACTCTTAATTGGGTACAATCAACAGGCTCATTTACTTCATCAGAACCATTAATTGTAAATACAAATTCAATAACAAGACCAAATTTAATAGTTAAATCTATTGCTTCACAATCTGCTAATCTCCAAGAATGGCAAAATATTAGTGGGACTGTGCTTGCTTCCGTAGAGTCTGGTGGAGCATTTAATATATCACCTACTTCAACACCAAATGGTTACTCCCTTTATGTTATAGGTGCAGGTAGTAGCGGTATTATAACAATGAAATCTACCGCTACAAGCGCACATGCTATTCAATTACAAAACTCATCAAATACTATTGTATTTAAGATGGACCTAGAAGGTAGAATTGTTCCATCTTCTACATCAAGTATTGGACTAATTGTTAGAGGACTAGCCTCCCAATCTGCCGACCTACAACAATGGCAGAACAGTGCTGGGACCATACTTGCACAAATTGATTCAAATGGACGTATGACAGCCGACCATTTTAAAGCATCAGTTCTTTGGAATAATTTTATTGTAAATTATGATGACAATGGTCCATATTTTAATATGACAAGTACAAATGTATTATTGCAAAATAGAAATACAACATCAAATGTACTATTTACTATTAAAGGAATGGCATCTCAAACAGGCGACCTTCAACAATGGCAGAGAAGTGATGGTTTTACTTTATTAAGTGTTTCTAAAGATGGAGATGTTACAGCAGGAAGTGGTTCTTCAACCGCAATTCGTTTTAGATATTTTGATGGAATTAATATATCTGGAACATATTGGGATACAGTAGCAACTAACTCGGCCACATTTATTGGTCGCTCTACAACTGCTGCAACTATGGTTGTTAAAGCCGCAGCCTCCCAAACTGCTAATCTTCAGGAGTGGCAGAATAGTGGCGGAGCCGTTTTATCTGCGGTAGGCTCAGGTGGAGCAATATCCGTAAATAGCAGCAATGGAACACCGACTGGTCTTGCTGGCCAAGGTGCATTAGAAGTAAAGCGAACCGCATATTTCGATACAGGCAGTGCTGCAAATATTGGAATTATAGTACGTGCTCGTTCATCCCAAACAGCCAACCTTCAGGAGTGGCAGAATAGTTCTGGAACTGTACTTGCAAATGTTGATAGTGCTGGATTTGTAAATGGCAGTGCCTATCGTCAAATTGGTGGCAACTCAAACGGTTTTGGTATTGGAACAATTTCAAGCGTATTAACTGCCTTTGGTAGTGGTGGAAATGCTACGGTTGTTCCCGTAGTTGTTCGTGGCGCATCAGGTCAAACTGCAAATCTCCAGGAGTGGCAGGATTCAACAGGTGCGGTAATTGCTAAACTTGACCCTGCTGGCGGTTTTACAACAGGTACTCCTGCAACAACAAATATTAAGTTAGATGCAACAGCCGCTGGAGCAAAACTTCATTTTGGCATACCTGCAACAGTCAATAATTATGCAACTCTAGGAGCATATAGTAGTGTTTTTAATATCGAAGCAAATGCTCGCTCAATTCTTGCAACTGTTACAAACAGTACAACAACCACAACTTTAATTGTAAAAGCAAATACATCCCAAACTGCTAACCTGCAAGAGTGGCAGAACTCTGCTGGTACTTCTCTTGTAAGCGTTCAAGCCAATGGGCGAGTTGATTTCCAGGGTGCATACATAGACCAATACGGACAGATTATTACAAACACCACTCTTTATGCAAACAATGTATACCATAATCTTAACTATTGGCAATTAAAAAATGACGGTTCGGCAAATTTTAATTCTCAATCTGCAACCACTAAACCTTTAATTGTAAAAGGCGCAGCCTCTCAAACTGCCAATCTTCAAGAATGGCAGAATAGTTCTGGTACTGTATATGCTAAAGTAACAAAAGATTTTGATGTTTTTGCTGGCGGATTTATTAATAATGGATTAACCAGTGGTTATGCTGGCGGTGACAATGTTTTAAATAATTTAGGTATTCAAGCATCAAGTTTTGGTTTATCTTATTTTAGAGTTAAATCAGGTAGTGCTGGCGCAATAGTAGCGGTAATAGATGGTGCAACATCCCAAACTGGTGATTTAACTCAGTGGCGTAACTCTGCTGGTACGGTGCTTGCTAAAGTTGATTCTGATGGTAATTTAATTCTTGGAAATCAATATATCTCTAATAGTGGTGCGTCTGGATATGGAAGACTTAGATTATTAGACGGTGGAACAAATGAAACAAGACTTGAACCTTTTACTCAGGGTTTTCTTATCTCTAATCCTGGTTCAACAGGAATGAACGTTGTTAAAATTCGGGGAACGTCAGGTCAAACTGGTGACCTTCAACAATGGCAGAACAGCGCTGGAACGGTGCTTGCATCCATATCCCCAACAGGTAAATTAACCTCTGCAGTTGATGCAAGCATTAATGGTGTTGTTATTGGTATGGGTGCTGGCTCGGTTTCAAGTAATACATCTGTTGGACTTAATTCACTTGTTTCAAACACCACTGGTACTTACAATACTGCATTTGGAAATCAATCTCTTCAACTTAATACATCTGGAACTCAAAATACTGCATTTGGTCAAAATGCATTATATAACAATAGAACTGGTTGGTATAATACCGCATTTGGTCAAGGTGCATTACAAAACAATAATTATGCATATAGTAATACTGCAATTGGTACTGCAGCGATGATATCTAATGTTTCTGGTAGTGGAAACACAGCAGTTGGAATTCAAAGTTTACTGTTAAATAGTTCGGGTGGTAACAATGTAGGAATAGGACAGAATGCTGGATTTTCAAATTCAACTGGTTCTGGTAATATTTTCTTAGGAAGTGAAGCAGGATATTATGAAACAGGTTCTAACAAACTTTATATAGCAAATACTAATACGACTACCCCACTTATTGGTGGAGATTTTTCTGCTAAGACACTCACATTTGCTGGTAACGCAACTATTACCTCGCAAACAACTGGAACTGTTGGTTTAGTAGTCAAAGGTGCAGCCTCACAAACTGCTAATTTGCAAGAGTGGCAAAACTCTAGCGGTACACTATTATCAGCAATAGATAAAGCAGGTAATTTAACAAAGGGAGACGGGGACCAATTGGTACTTGCCTCTCAAATCTTCGGATAAGGAAATGGTATAATATAATCATGGCAACATATAGCAAAGTATTACTTTCAGGTTCAACACAAGGCCAGCCGATCACAGTCGTAGCTACTGCCTCAACTGGCACAACTATTCACTCAACTGGCACATCAGATACAATAATTGATGAGGTTTGGTTATACGCAAATAACACATCAACCTCTCCAGTATTACTTACCGTTCAATTCGGTGGCACAGGCGCAGTACAACACGCCAAGCCAATTACTCTTGCTCCACAATCAGGTGATGTTCTAATCGTTGCAGGACTTCCGCTAACAGGAACAGGTTCAGCCGCAAATACAGTTGCAGCCTTTGCCGCAACCGCTTCAGTAATTACAATTTCAGGTTATATCAACAGGATTTCTTAATGAAGTGGCTTGCCCTTTATCTAGCAACTGTTTTAGTTATTTTGGTATGGAATCACGCAAGGTGTAAGAATGGCTAATCCAAGTCGCAGAGGACAGGTTACTGGCCCAGTATCAGGACAAATGCGTGGCGATGAAGATACACCTTTTTCTAATACACATTTTATTTTACCTTACGGCTTACAACTTCGTCAGACTATCAACGCTGGTACAACTTCGGTAACTATCCCAGCAGGCATAACTTTTGTTTATGCAATAGCCGTTGGCGGTGGTGGCGGTGGTGGGTCAAATGTTGGTGGCGGCGGTGCGGGCGGTATTGCTTGGGGTTGGACTATCGCAACTTCTAGTTGCGTAGTTGGTGCTGGTGGTTCTAACTCTATTGGTGGTTATACAAGATATGGAAATATAATTGCAGGTGGTGGTGGTAATTCAACTGTAGCAGGAATACTTGGCGGTGCTGGCGGTGCGGCAGCAGTAGGTGCTACAAATTATTATGGAATCCCTGGTGGTGCTATTGGTGCTAGTAATACAAAAGGTGGCTCAGGTTCAGGTGCAGGTGGCAGTAGCGGTAGTACAGTTGCTGGAATTGTTGCTGCTAATGGCGGCGATGGAATCTCAGGTGCTGGTGGTGGTAGTGGTACAGGCGCAGGAAGTGGGTCTAATATTGGCAGCAACGGCGGTAATGGTTTAGCAGGCGGTGGTGGTGGTAGAGCACAGAATTCAACAACATCAAACACTGGCGGTAACGGCGGCAACGGAATAAACATTTTGACTGGTGCAGTAACAACAGGTGGAACTGGCGTGGCTGCGGGTTCAAGTGTTGTGGGTGGCGCAGGTGGCGGTGGCGGTATAGCAGGTAATGGTTCAAACGCTGTAACAACTACTGGTGGTGCTGGTGGTCTTGGCGGTGGTGGCGGTGGTGGCGGTACTGCTGGCGGTACAGGCGGCGCTGGAATACTTTATTTGTTTTACTAGGAGATAATTATGAACCCAAACCGCAAAGGTCAAGCAGGCAATCCAGTATCTATTGGTATGCAGGCTTCTACTGTAACTCCATTTGCAAATACTCATTTTATTCTCCCTTACGGCTTGCGCTTACAACAAACAATCAACGCTGGAACTACATCAGTCACAATTCCTGCTGGAATTACATTTGTTTATGCTATTGCAGTTGGTGGTGGTGGTGCTCACAGCGGCGGAGCAGGTGGAGTCGCTTGGGGTTGGACTATTGCAACTTCTAGTTGCATTGTTGGTGCTGGTGGTACTGGTTTTAGTATAGGTAATGGCGGTTATACTCGTTATGGAAACATAATCGCTGGCGGTGGCGGTAATGCACAAAGTAATGGAATTTTAGGTTCAGCAGGTGGCGGCGGTTATACTGCAATTGGTGCTGGTTCAACAAATTATTATGGAATACCAGGCGGTGTTGCTGGAACATTAACATCTGTAAATGGTGGAAACGGCGGTGGCGCAGGTGGTGGTTTTTCAAATTCTACAATAGTTACTGGCGGTAATGGTGGTAATGGAATTTCAGGCGGAGGTGGTGGTGCATCACGAGCAACAGGTTCACAAACAAATACTGGCGGTAATGGTGGTAACGGTTTAGCAGGTGGTGGCGGTGGATTTGTTGAGGCAGGTACTGGTACTCGTACTGGCGGTAATGGCGGTAACGGAATAAACATTTTGACTGGCGCAGTTACAACTGGCGGCACAGGAACAACTGGAACCGCAACAAACGGTGCAGGCGGTGGTGGTGGTGGTATTGCTGGTAACGGTTCTAACGCTTCAGGAACAATAGGCGGTACTGGCGGTTTAGGCGGTGGTGGCGGTGGACAAGGTTTAACAGCAGGCGCTGGCGGCGCAGGAATACTTTACCTTTTCTACTAATGAATATTTATTATGATAGAATAGAGTTATTATGAGCGCATCAATTTATAGCAATTCATCGTTTACCGATTCTCCTTATGGGCTTAAATTGCAACGCACAATTACTGCAACAGGAACAACATCAATCACAGATATTCCTGCTGGTATTCAAAGAG